>ERZ501005.31-NODE-31-length-58663-cov-16.089493_pt1 | contig 58663 bp, 60 predicted proteins | sample MGYA00248830_ERZ501005 | MGnify/ENA primary metagenome ERZ501005 (study PRJEB25958, sample SAMN03398565) | human skin metagenome | study: EMG produced TPA metagenomics assembly of the Human Skin Microbiome Metagenome (human skin metagenome) data set. | reverse complement strand
CTAAGGAGTAACACATGGAACGCAATTACGGTACAGGTCGTCGTAAAACTTCAACTGCTCGTGTGTTTTTATCAGCAGGCTCTGGTAACATCACGGTGAATGGTAAACCACTTGATCAATACTTTGGTCGTGAAACCTCAGTGATGGTGGTTCGTCAACCTTTAGAACTACTTGATGTCGCAAATAAATTTGATATCTATGTGACAGTTAAAGGTGGCGGTATTAACGGTCAAGCAGGCGCGATTCGTCATGGTATCACTCGTGCGTTAATCGAATCTGACGAAAGCCTAAAACCTGCGCTTCGTGAAGCTGGGTTTGTCACTCGTGATGCTCGTGAAGTTGAACGTAAAAAATTGGGTCTTCGTAAAGCTCGTAAACGACCTCAATTCTCAAAACGCTAATCAATACAATACTTACAGAGATTCTCGTATCTGTTATTTTTTGTATCTATTTTTTCAAAAAAAGCCCTTATTAAACGTAAGGGTTTTTTTTATTTGCGTTTAGTAATTTATTTTATAACAAAAATAGCTTAAAATAGCAGGATTAGCGAAATTTAGGCACAACTAAGATGGCTTTTAACGAATAACTGATTTAAAATAGCCATAAACCCAGTGTGGGAATATTTTTACCCACTGTCTTAATCTGGAGGACTTATTGATGAGCCATGCCGAAGGCGTTGACTTAAAACGTCGTAGAGTGTTAATAGCATCCACCGCTGCGATGGGTGCTGCGGGTGTTGCAGCGATTGCGACACCTTTTGTGCGTTCTTGGTATCCAAGTGCCAAAGCTGAAGCAGCAGGGGCCCCTGTAACCCAAGATATCAGCAAAATTGAAGCCGGTCAGATGATTGTTATCAAATATCGGGGTAAACCTATTTACCTTATCAATCGCACCAAAGAGATGCTAGATAATCTTGCAAAACTAGAACCTAATCTAGCTGATCCAAAATCTGAAGGGTCTACGCAGCCTGATTATTGTAAAAATGCGACTCGTTCAAAAAACAATGCGGCGGTGATGGTGTGTGAAGGGGTTTGTACCCACTTAGGTTGCGCACCGGGCTTTCGACCCGATGTCGGCGCTGCAGATTTGGGCGGTAGCAGTTGGTTGGGTGGTTTTTTATGTCCTTGTCACGGCTCACGATATGATTTAGCGGGACGAGTCTTTAAAGGTCAGCCTGCCCCTCGTAATTTGCCAATTCCTGAATATAGCTTGAGTGGTACGATTTTAACGGTGGGGGTAGCATAATATGAGTACTGCAAAACGTTTTATGCACTGGGTGGATGCGCGCTTTCCGGCGACAGAAACCTATGAATACCATATGTCAAAGTATTATGCCCCAAAGAATTTCAACTTTTGGTATTTTTTTGGCGTATTGTCGATGGTGGTATTAGTCAATCAGCTAGTAACGGGCATTTGGCTAACCATGATGTTTAACCCCAGTGCCGAAGGGGCTTTCGCTTCCGTTGAATATATCATGCGTGATGTACAAGGTGGCTGGTTAATTCGCTATATGCACTCGACTGGGGCTTCGGCTTTCTTTGTGGTGGTATATCTGCACATGTTCCGTGGCTTATTATATGGCTCTTACCAAAAACCGCGTGAGCTGGTGTGGCTCATTGGTATGGGGATTTATCTGTGTTTGATGGCAGAAGGCTTTTTTGGTTATTTATTACCTTGGGGTAATATGTCCTTTTGGGGCGCTCAAGTTATCTTGAACTTGCCTGCGGCGATTCCGTTTATTGGAGATGCCTTGGGTGAATGGGTTAAAGGTGACTACATTATTTCGGGCATTACCTTAAACCGTTTCTTTGCCTTGCACGTGGTTGCAATTCCATTGATTTTAGTCGGTTTGGTATTTGTACACTTAGTTGCTCTACATCATGTCGGTTCAAATAACCCCGATGGTATCGACATCAAAAAACTTAAAGATAAAAATGGTGTGCCATTAGACGGTGTTGCGTTTCATCCCTATTATACTGTGCATGATTTGGTGGGGATTGTTATCTTTTTTATGGTGTTCTTTGTGGTGGTATTTTTCTTCCCAGAGGGCGGTGGATTCTTCCTTGAGCCACCCAACTTTGAAGCAGCCAATCCATTAAAAACGCCACCGCATATTGCGCCTGTTTGGTATTATACCCCGTTTTATGCCATGCTTCGGGCAACACCTTCGATGTTTGGTTCAGCTTTGCCAGGCGTCATTGTGATGGCAGCTTCAATTGCAATTTTATTTGTATTGCCTTGGCTTGATAAATCGCCTGTTCGTTCAATGCGTTATAAAGGCATCTTGTCAAAAATTGCGTTAACCATTTTTGTGATAAGCTTTTTAATTCTAGGCTATTTAGGCGTGATTCCCTCAAGTGATACTGCCACAATTGTTGGGCGAATTTGTACTGTTTTATACTTTTTATTCTTCCTATTGATGCCGATTTATACGTCAATTGAAACGTGTAAACGTCCACCTGAACGTGTTACTGGAGGTCACTAATGAAAGCGGTTAAAAAAATTGTTGCTGGATTAGGATTAACGGTTGCATTAGGTTTAGGGGCTTCACTTACGCATGCTGAAGAAGGTGGTTGTGGTACTTACACAGATGCCAATAAAAAAGAACATACGTTAGAATGTGAAGCCGCGCCTGTGGATTTGACTAATAAAGCTTCGATTCAACATGGCGCCTCATTATTTATGAGCTATTGTGTGGGTTGTCACTCGGCTCAATATGTGCGCTATTCAAAAATGTATAAAGATTTGGATATTCCCAAAGAGTTGGTTGAAAAATATTTGATGATGACCACTGACCAAGTGGGTGATCATATTACCGCTGGGATTGACCCTGACCAACAAAAAGCTTGGTTCGGGGCACAGCCACCGGATTTATCTCTAGAAACTCGCCTACGCAGTAATGACTGGGTATACACCTATTTACTATCATTCTATGAGGATCCAAGCCGTCCTTGGGGTGCAAATAATATTGCACTTCATAATGTCGCTATGCCGTTTGTTTTGCATGATATGCAGATGAATACCTCAAAAGAAGAATATCGCAAAAATATTGGGGATATTGTCAATTTTATGGCTTGGATGGCAGAGCCTCAAGCTCACCAACGCAAAGTGTATGGATTTTGGGTGTTGCTATTTTTAGCGTCTTTATTAATTCCTGTATATTTATTGAATAAAGAATTTTGGAAAGACGTTAAATAAGCCATTGTTACAAACACTATAAAAAGGTGGCTTAGGCTGCCTTTTTTTATGAACCTTTGAACGGTTGGCGGTTAACCTTGGTATCATGCTGTTGGTTTTATTGGATGATCATTGGTATAAGCCTTGAAAAACATTGTTAAATCAGCTAGGCTTTAGCTTTTAATTCAAACCTATTAATATGTCCCTTGTTATCAATAACACCCATCCAATTTTATATGCTGATGATGGAATTCTTAGTCATCAAGTGCGGCTTGTGTTATTAGAAAAACATATTGAATTTGAGATCATCAATGCTCGGTTTATGGATGAAGATGACCAAGAGGATTTGGCTGATTTAAACCCCTATAACACCCTACCCATCTTAGTTCATCGAGAGTTGGTACTGTATCACAATGCGGTTATCTTTGAATATTTAGAAGAACGCTATCAACAGTATAAACTATTACCAGATACGCCCATTGAGCGAGCCAAATATCGCCAGTTAATTTGGCGTATTCAATCTGATTGGCTAAAACAAGCTACCATACTGTTGACGCACCCTGACAGCCTTGATATCACACAAGCCCAACATGCTCATAAAGCATTAAGTGAATCGTTGGTCACCCTGTCGCCGTTATTTGCCCATCAGCCATTTTTTTTATCAGAAAAATTGGGGTTATGTGATTGTTTGTTGGCAAGCATGTTATATCGGCTTAAGCAGATGGATATTGAGTTGCCTGTACATTTAACTCGCCCATTACGCCAATATATGCAGCGTATGTTTGCCAGACCCGCGTTTCAAGCCAGTATTAAGCCTTTTTAAGCATAGCAAACCTTTATTTTGTTACAAAGTAAGATACTATCTATCCATTAGATTGGCTATAATTAGCCGTTAAAACGCTGGCTGCTAAAAAAACTGGAGTGCCTATGTCAGACCTTGACCACCTAACCCCGACCCGCCCATATATGGTACGTGCAATATTTGAATGGTTAGAAGACAATCAGTTAACGCCATATCTTATGGTGGATGCCACCCAACCTAATGTCAGCGTGCCAACTGAGCACGTCCAAGACGGTCGTATTATCCTTAATATCGCGAGCCGTGCCACAGGGAATCTAAAAATAGACAACGGATATATTCACTTTCATGCACGGTTTGGCGGCGTATCACGAGAAATTTGGGTGCCAATGCCTGCAGTAATGGGTATTTATGCCAAAGAAAATTCGCAAGGCATGTTCTTTGACCCCAATGAGTATGATGGCTATCAATCGCCTAATACAGCCCCTGAAGTCCCTACAGCCACTCGTCCTAAACGCGAGAATAAAGCAGGCTTAAAAATTTTAGATTAAGTTTTATTGACCAAAGCCTACTGGTTTTTATGCATTAAATTTGTTAAAATAGCCAATTCGATTTGTTTGGATGAGGACTGCAGATGGCACGCGTGACTGTTGAAGATTGTTTACAAGAGATTCCCAATCGTTTTGATTTGATTTTGGTCGCTAGTAAGCGTGCTCGTCAAATTGCTCGTGGTGTATCAGAACCCATGATTGAGCGTGAAAACGATAAGCCTACGGTGATTGCGTTACGTGAGATTGCTGATGGGTTGGTATCGCCTGATATTTTAAGTCAGCCTGAACGTGAATTACCGCCAAAATTTCAACCAATGGATTTGAGTCTATCAAGCGGTCATGGGTTTTAAGTCGCAAATGATTAATCAAATTTAGCTGTTGGTTAAATTAAGAATTGTAAAAGCTGCCAATCGGTGGCTTTTTTATTTCACTGATTGATTACCCACATCAACGAATTAACTTTGGTAAATTTTTACATTTTGTTAAGATTTTATGGGTTGTTTGATAATCTTTGCTTGACATCATACGTATAATACAGTTAATTAAAGATATCTTTTGCAAGTCGTGGATCTTAGTGCTATTTTAATAAGTTGTTGAGCCAATTGCCCCAAAGCTGGAGTTGTATCCAGCTTTTGTTGTCTTTTACGCTAGTTTTGTCTTTTATACTAATTTAGGAATTAACATGAATATGGCAATGTTACCAAAATTGAGTCATCCTGATGTTGATGTGGCTCAGTTTGATTTGATACGGGTATTGGGCTATCTTAGTGATGATGAGCAACAAAAAGTATTGCGGGCATGTGACTTTGGGGATAAAGCCCATATCAAAGATAAACGCAAATCGGGCGAGCCTTATATCACGCACCCAATGTCAGTGGCAGAGATTTTGGCCAGTTTTCGCATGGATGTTGATACGATTGTGGCGGCAATTTTGCATGATACGGTCGAAGATACTGAGGTGACTGAGGCAGATATTACCCTAAATTTTGGCGAAAATGTTGCCCAAATCGTCAATGGTGTGACCAAGCTCAAATCATCGAATGAAAAGCATATTAATAAAGCAGCGACCTTTTATCGAATTATCACTGCCACGCTTGAAGACCCGCGGGTGCTGATAGTGAAATTGGCTGACCGCTTACATAATATGACCACCATTGAGGCTGTACCAGAACATAAACAGCAAGCCACCGCCAAAGAGACGCTGGATTTTTATGTGCCGTTTGCTCGGATTTTGGGGCTCAATGATTTAGCCGATTATATTGAGATTTTATGTTATCGCAGTCTTAATGCTTCGATGTATCATAAACTTGAGGATAAATTGCTACAACATGGACTGGGACGGACGTTTCAGCAAGAGGTTATTCATAACTATCTAAATGTGATCTTAAGCCGGCTGGATGTCAAAGGATATGTCAAAGATGTCGATAATCGGGTAACCTTGTATCGACAGTTTTTTAAAAATCGCGGTGAAGTCAAGGATCTACTTTGGCAATATGAGTTTAAATTGGTGATGGATAAGATCGAAGACTGCGATATCATCGCCCAATACCTGATTCAAAAATACCAAATCCCCAAGCAAGATATTGAAGACAATATCCGCACCCCAAAAGCAGGTGGCTATCAATCGCTCACGCTGCATTATCGCAGCGAACACGACGCCATCAAAGTGATCATCTTGACCAAGACCATGCTAAAAACCACGCGATTGGGCATTTTGATGGGTGAAGAAGCCTCGCCCATGAGCCGCACTGTGATACAAGCTTCGTTACGCAATTTACAAAACTTGATTACCGACAATGAAGCAACCACCCAAAATAGCGATGCAGTTGCTGTGGTTAATAAATTGGTTGATTATCTGCACGAGCGTAAAATTATTTGCTATACCCCAAAAGGCGATGCATATGAACTGCCTCGTGGCTCAACTGCCCTGGACTTGGCATTTGCCATTAGCTCAGGTCTTGGCAAAATTGCCACAGGCGCAATGATCAATGGCATGCCTGCCAAACTAGGAACCGTGCTAAAAACCGGACAAGTGGTCACCATCGAAATCGATCCCAATACCGATCCAAAAGCTGAATGGCTGGGATTTGTAGCGACCAACCGAGCACGTCGGATTTTATTTGATTGGCTCAAAGGTCTCAGCCCTGAACAACGTCAGCAACAAGGTGAGGCGGCGTTTTCTCGTGCCTTAATCAATCAAGGGCTAAAACTGGACACGTTAAGCGATGAACAATGGCAACAGTTATTGTCATGGCGGGGACTTACCCAAAAAAGTGAACTGTATGATGAACTCACCAGCGGCAAATTATTGCCTCAAATAGCCGTATCACGACTGTTAACCCCGGCTCAACTTGCCAAAAACCAAGCCGAAGCCCATGCCGAACATCAGCCCCAAAGCCTCATAGCAGATGCTGCCAATATGGAGATGACCTTTTCAAGCTGTTGTCACCCAATTTATGGTGACCCAATTGTCGGACACTTATCCAAAAATGGCTTAGTGGTACATCGACATAAATGCTATTCGATTGATGACATTCGTAAAATTAATGATTATCAAGTCATTCCGCTGCATTGGCGACAATCAACCTCTCAAGATGATATTACAAAACGGGTGTACTTTGATGCGGCGTTAAAGATTAATCAGTCCTTAACGGATGAACAAGTCAGTGAAATCATTTTGCTTGTCAAGGAGTTGCAAGCGGGTTTTGAATTTATCGACCAACGCACCAACTATAGCCTTCTGTATATCGTAGTACAAAGCCGTGACCAACTCGCCAACCTGATTCAACGCTTGCGTAGCCAACTGGGTTACCCTTCTATTGAACGGTTATACCAATGGAACGATGACGGTAACGCCACCCATTCATCTGTACAAAATTAAACACCCCCTTATCGTTAGGGTAAGTCTATCTTTTCAAGTTTTTGCGAAAATTTTGTTCTTTTTTATTACATTTAAGTTTAGTATTGAGCATCACTATCTAACATTCGGAGAATTTTATGAGCCGTGAAATCATTCAGACCGATAACGCGCCAGCCGCTGTAGGCACTTACTCGCAAGCGGTTAAAGTTGGCAATACTGTGTATATTTCTGGGCAAATCGGCTTTGATCCAAAAACCATGGTGTTAGCAGACGGTTTTGCAGCCCAAGCTGAGCAAGTCATGGATAATCTTGAGGCAATTTGCGTGGCTAGCGGTGGCAGCCTCGCTGATGTGGTAAAATTTAATGTCTCATTAACCGATTTAGCCAATTTTAACGCCTTGAATAACATTTTTGTCAAACGCTTAACTGCCCCTTATCCTGCGCGTGCAGCAGTACAAGTGGCAGCATTACCCAAAGGTGCGGTGGTAGAAATTGAGGCGATTTTACATCTAGATTAACTGTTTATCTTAAATGCTTATTCAAGTCGCCCTACCCGTCCCATTATATCGAGTTTTTGATTATCTTGTTCCAGATATCACCAACGAGATAGACCATAGCGAACGTCTGCCCAAAATCGGTAGCCGTGTGTTAGTGCCTTTTGGCAATCGCAAACTTGTCGGTGTTGTGGTCAGCCATAACCCACATACCGATTTTGATATTCAAAAAATCAAGCCTATCATTGCAGCATTGGATAATGAGGCAATTGTTGATGAGGGCTTGATGGGTTTAGCGTATTGGCTTGCCAATTATTATCATTATCCGTTAGGTGATGTTTTTGCGGTGATGTTACCGACCTTAATTCGCCAAGGTAATGCGATCATCGAGCCACAGACCTATTGGCGCGTATTGCGACAAGCAACTGAGCAAGACTTTTCGAGTACTGCTAAAAAACAACGGCAGCAATTTTCCTTAATTGAACTTAATAATCAGTATCATTCGTTTAAGAATAAACCAGAAATTTTAGAATCGCAGCTACTTTCGCAAGGGGTAGAAAAAACGTTTTTACAAAAATTTGCCGAAAAAGGTTTGGTTGAATCGTTTACGGCGTTACCAATGATTGAACCTTTGCCACCCGTTACACTTAAACAGACGCCGTTGACCCTCAATGCCGAGCAATCAGATGCGGTTACAGCGATGCATCAAGCCATTGAAAGTGGCAATTATCAAGGGTTTTTGCTCAATGGTGTGACAGGCTCAGGCAAAACCGAAGTGTATCTGCAAGCCATGCACACTGTCCTTGCCCAAGGCAAACAGGTCTTGGTGCTGGTGCCAGAAATCGGCTTGACCCCACAGACCGAAAGACGCTTTAGCGAGCGTTTTTCTACTCATGTATTGATGCTGCATTCGGGGCTAACGGATGCCGTACGGCTCAATGGCTGGCAAGCGTGTCGCACAGGGCAAGCACAGATTATTATCGGTACACGCTCAAGTGTGCTGTATCCGTTTGCCAATCTAGGACTGATTGTGGTGGATGAGTCCCATGACCAATCCTATAAACAGCAAGATACGCTTCGCTATAATGCCACCGATGTGGCATTGTATCGGGGGTTTATGGCAAAGATTCCTGTGGTGCTTGGTACAGCCACGCCTTCACTTGAGAGCCTACAACTTGTCCGCCAACAAAAGCTGATTGAGCTTTCCCTTACCCAAAGAGCAGGTAATGCCAGTGAGGCGCGTTTACAGCTTATCGATGCTCGCCAACAAAAATGGCAGCATGGCATGGCTCAAAATTTACTCAATGCCATGCGACAAACCTTGGACAACGGTGAGCAAGTTTTGGTATTTCTTAACCGGCGTGGCTATGCCCCGATTTTGCTGTGCGATAGCTGTGGGTGGCAAGCGGACTGTCCTCGCTGTGATGCCCATTTAACGGTGCATCTTACGCCGTTTACCCAGTTAAAATGCCACCATTGCGACTGGCAAAATCCTCTTCCCACAACTTGCCCTAGTTGTGGCAGTAGCAACCTTGACCCAGTGGGAATGGGCACAGCTCGGCTGGTCGAAGGCTTAGCTGAAATTTTTCCCGATGTGCCTATTTTGCAGATTGATCGTGACACCACCCGTCGTAAAAACAGTTGGGATAACCTGTATCGCCAAATTGAAGTCAATCCCAAAGCGATTTTGGTTGGTACACAAATGGTGGCAAAGGGTCACCACTTTCCCAATGTCACACTCGTTGCTATGCCTAATGCGGACAGGGGGTTTTTATCGCCTGACTTTCGCTCGCCTGAACATACCGCGCAGCTTATTATGCAAGTGGCAGGGCGAGCTGGACGTGCCGAAAAACCGGGGCAAGTACTGATACAGACATTACAGCCTGAAAATCCTGCATTATTACAACTGGTTCGGCAGGGCTATTTGCCATTTGCCCAGCAGTTATTAACGGAGCGGCAGATACTTGGTTTGCCACCGATTACCCATGCTTGTTTAATTCGGGTAGAAAGTAAGTCGCTGGCTAACAATAATCAAATTTTAAAAGATGCGATTGCGTTATTACCCAATCGAGCGACCTTGACCCAAATGGGACTGGCGTATCAAGGACCGATTGACGCCCCAATGGCAAAGAAAAATAGCCGTTTTCATTCGCAGTTGTTATTGTTAAGCCGTGATAGAAAAATATTGCATCAGCTATTGGATAGTTGGTGGCTCTCGGTGGTGGCGTTAGACAGTATTAAAAAGGCATACGCCCGTATTAGTTTAGATATTGACCCGATTGGGTGGGCGTAAATTTTTCCATAACATTTTTTTATTTTTGTTGTTTTTTAACTTTTTTACTTAGGCTATTCGTGTTACCATGCAGACATCGCAGCAAAAATTTGAAGGGATGTTCGTATGTCAAATCGTTCTGCCCCATTTGTCGCCCCCAGTTTATTTGATGACGACAATCAGCCACTTGATGAAAAAGCCAACAAAAAACAGGTCAAAGCCTTGCTCTCTACCTTGCAAGCGGATATTGCCCAGTTTCGCCACGATTTTTTTCCACCCCCAATTCTACGCCAAATCGAAGATATGCCGATTTATATGGGTAATCTTGCCGAAGTGCAAGCCTACGAGCATGAGTGGCAAGGCTTGATTGAACGGGCAAAGGGCTTTTATCCGTCCGCAGGCTTGCCGCCCGATTATCTGCCTTTACCTGCTAGCCTTGAGATACCGCAGTTTGTGTATCATGTGCAAAAACTTCATCTAACCAAGACCCGTGCCAAAGAGTCCAAAAGTTTTGGCTCGGTTGGGGCATTGCTTGATAAATGCGGCGAGTATAAACCCGAACAAGTGCTAGCAATGACACAAGCGCTAGACAAATATCCCAAAGGCAAGCTGGTTGCTCACCGTGAATTTATTGATTTGCGCGCATATGTGTTTTGCCGCGAAATTAACAATGGCAAATTGGGCGAACTACTCGAGCCGCAGCGAATGCGCTTTTATCGCACAGGGCTCATCATCGAGGCATTGCCCGAGTTTAAGCTGGTGGACAGTCGCAATACCCCTCGCAAAAAACGTAACGATGCCTACAAAAACCCGTTAGCCGATAATGGTATCTGGAAAGTCTTTATCAAAATTTAACTGGGTTAATCAGCAAGTTTATTTAACCTTATTAGTTGCTTTGACTTGCTTAATTCACCCAATCTTAACTATAACATATCGACAAAAAAGGAACCTGCATGGTACTGCTTGCTGCGACTGGTGGAAATATGATGCTTGAAGTCACCATTTTTTTGGGGGCAGCGGTGGTATTGGTGCCACTTGCCAAACGTTTTGGCATTGCGACGGTATTGGGTTATTTATTGACAGGTTTGTTGCTCGGTCCGAGTTTTTTAAAGGTTGCTGGTGACCCCAAAGATTTGATGCACTTTTCTGAGTTTGGTGTGGTGCTGCTGTTGTTTATTATTGGGCTTGAATTACAGCCTTCTCGGCTCTGGGCATTGCGTCATGCGATTTTTATTTTGGGTGGGTTACAGGTATTGGTTACAGGCGGTTTGCTCATGGGGCTGGTATGGTATTTTTTGCATATACGCCCTTCGCACAGTTTTGTGATTGGTTTTGGGCTTGCATTGTCTTCGACCGCCTTTGTACTGCAATTATTAACCGAAAAACAACAACTGAGCTCTTCACATGGACGGCTTGCCTTTACGATTTTGTTATTTCAAGACATTGCAGTGATTCCGTTATTGGCAATTTTGCCGTTTTTGTCGGGTGTACAAAACCAACAATATGACTGGATATATTTTGCCAAAATTATCAGCGTATTTGCAGGGTTGGTTTTTGCCAGTCGCTACATTGTGCGTCCTTTTTTCAAGTTTGTGGCATTAAGCAAGGCTACCGAGCTTTTGACCGCCGTTGCCTTGTTTATTGTGTTGGGCGTGTCGCTATTGATGGATTATATTGGGTTATCGATGGCATTGGGGACTTTCTTGACAGGGGTGTTACTGGCAGATTCTGCCTACCGTCATGAGCTTGAAGCGAGTATCGAGCCATTTAAAGGCTTATTGCTTGGCTTATTTTTTATGTCGGTGGGAATGCTAACCGATATTAAGCTTATTCTAGCAAAACCGCTGTTAATTTTTGGTACTGCCATATTATTGATGTTCCTTAAGTTTATTTCGTTAAGTGTGGTGGCGCGTGTGATGGGTAATCAAACGCCGACGAGTGTGCGTCTGGGTGTAACACTGTCACAAGGTGGGGAGTTTGCATTTGTGCTATTTACGGTGGCATCGGCGCAACATTTATTAACCACGTCACAGCAAAATCTTCTTAATCTGATTGTCACCGTGTCAATGGCGTTGACCCCTCTGGCATTTTTGTTGCTTGAAAAAATTGGTGAGCCGATTTTTGCCAAAGCCGAACCCAAGCGAGAATACGATACTATCCCTGAAGAACAGCATCCTGTCATTATTGCAGGCTTTGGACGGATAGGGCAAATTGTTGGACGGCTGTTGCGGATGCACAATATCGAATTTACCGCCATTGAAAAATCCGCTCGGCGTGTGGATTTTGTGCGAAAATTTGGTAATCAAGTGTATTATGGCGACCCTCGTAATCCTGAGCTATTGCGAGCGGCAGGCGTTTCAAAGACCAAGTTATTTATATTAGCCATTGGTGACCCTGATTTCTCGACCGCAACGGCAGAATATCTGGTAGCGCATTACCCTAATTTGACAATTTTGGCACGCGCAGTTGACCGTCAACATTATTATCGGCTTAGGGAAGTGGGGGTAAAATATATCTGGCGAGAAACCTATTTGACAGCGTTGGATATAGCCCGAGAGTCACTTGAGATACTCGGCTTGACGCCTGAACAGTCGCGCAAAAGTGTGAAAATGTTCCGAGATTATGATGATATTTTGATTGAGCGTCAGCAAGCGATTTATCAAGATGAAGCCAAAATGATCGAATCAGCACAGTCATCGATCGTTGAATTAGAAAGCCTATTTGATAGCGATATGACAGAGGCGAAAAAAGAGGGGTTAAGCTCAAAATCCACCCCTAAAAATTGAACATAAAATTGAACATAAAATTGAACATAAAATTGGCTTATGGCACTGGCTATTTTGACACAGAACTAGCACGGGCAACGGTTCATTTTCCCGCCATTACTGGGATACCGAGCCTCGATACAATAGCGAAAAAAGGTCTTTTCATCCATCGGCTCAAGGTCGGGATGGTGCGTTTTCATATGCTCAAGGTAGGTCGGATAATCAGGAATCCCCACCATCAAGCGAAAACTTTGCTGTAAGCGTTTTAATAAGGTCAGCATTCGCTTGATATTTTTGGGGTTAAACACCTTCTCTTTTTGTGCCATGAGCGTGGCTTTGGCAAGGTTTATTGCCAAGGTTTTACCATTATTGAGCAACTCGTTTTTCATGAGCGTTTCCTTTTTCAAAATTTGAACAAGTTGGGTATCGCTATGCTCTACCCAACCTACCAGCACATTTTATTTTTGAAAAATCCTAATGCCCTGCACTGGCAGATAATGGCACAGGGTCAGCATACACTGCTTCGCCCTCAACGATAGTGGGTGTGGTGGTTTTTAACGCCCTTAATCCCACCCGAATCGCCGCCGCTATCATCACCACCAGCACAATCATAAAAAACGCACACAATACCGCATTGATATGGTTGGCGGTGATAATACCTTGCATCGCATCAAGGCTAGTGGCAGGTTTTATCAGTTCGCCTTTATCAATCGCGGCTTGGTATTTATTGGCTTGAGCCAAAAAGCCGATGGCAGGATTTTTATCAAAAATCTTTTGCCAGCCCGCAATCAAGCAAGTTACAGTCAAAAACAGCGTCGGAATCACCGTCACCCAGATGTACTGCTGTTTTTTCATTTTTATCAACACCACGGTGGCTAGTACCAATGCCATCGCCGCCAGTAGCTGATTACCCACACCAAACAGCGGCCATAGCGAGTTAATCCCGCCAAGTGGGTCCACCACGCCTTGATACACAAAATAGCCCCAACTACCGACAGCGATCAAGGTCGCTAGCATGTTAATCACCATATTGTGCGAGCCTTTTACCGCAGGCACGACCAACCCCATAATATCTTGCACCATAAAACGGCATGAGCGAGTCCCCGCATCCACCGCTGTCAAAATAAACAAGGCTTCAAACAAAATCGCAAAATGATACCAAAAGCCCATCATGGCACGGCTGTTAAAAATAGACGACATGATATGCGCCATCCCAATCGCAAAGGTCGGTGCCCCGCCGGTACGTGATAAAATCGAGCTTTCGCCGACTTCTTTGGCAAGGGTGGTGAGTATATCGGGAGTCACTGCCGTGGCAACACCCAATTTTTGAATCGCAGCAACCGCTGTTTCTGGGCTAGCACCGAGCAAAGCGGCAGGCGAATTGATGGCAAAATACACCCCTGGGTCTAAAATCGTGGCGCAAATCAACGCCATAATCCCCACACCTGATTCCATCAGCATCGAGCCATAGCCAATCATACGAATGTCCGTTTCATTATCGACCAGCTTGGGCGAGGTACCACTAGCTACTAATGCATGAAAGCCCGAAATTGCCCCACAAGCAATGGTAATAAATAAAAACGGATACAATGCGCCTTTAAACACAGGGCCTGTACCATCGGTGAACTTGGTAATCGCCGGCATTTGCAGATTGGGCAAGGTAAAGATAATCGCAATCGCTAAGCCAACAATCACCCCAATTTTTAAAAAGGTCGATAAATAATCCCGAGGGGCAAGCAGTAGCCATACAGGTAGCACCGATGCCACCACGCCATAAATCATCAACACCCAAGTCAGCTGCGTACCTGTCAAAGTAAATAATGGGGCAAGGCTTGGGTTTTCGGCGACTTGCCCGCCAAACACAATGGCAAGCATCATCAAAATAAAGCCGATAATAGACACCTCAGCGATTTTGCCAGGGCGTAAAAACCGCATATACACGCCCATCAATAACGCAATCGGCACGGTCATAGCAATGGTAAAAAAGCCCCACGGACTGTTGGTCAAGGCTTTGACCACCACCAAGGCAAGCACCGCCAAGATAATCACCATCACGCCCAACGCACCGAGCATCACAATCGTACCCGCAAAGGTACCAAGCTCCATTTTTGCCATTTCACCGAGCGACTTACCATCACGGCGAGTGGACAAAAACAGCACCACAAAATCCTGCACCGCCCCCGCGAACACCACACCGATGAGCAACCACAGTGTACCGGGTAAATAGCCCATTTGGGCTGCCAAAATCGGGCCTACCAACGGCCCGGCTCCGGCAATCGCGGCAAAATGATGCCCAAATAGCACATATTTATTGGTCGGCACATAGTCCAAACCATCTTTGAGCCGATGGGCAGGCGTGACACGGCGAGGATCAAGTCCAAACACCTTGCGAGCCAAAAACAAACTATAAAAGCGATACGCAATGCTATAGGTACAAAACGCTGCTATCACAAGCCAAACCGCATTAATCGACTCACCACGATGCAATGCCAGCGTACCAAATGCAATCGCACCGACTACCGCAATCACCGCCCACACCAGCTTATTATCCAGCTTGTTGCGAGGCTGACCTGCGGACGGTACTGTTGAAACCGTATTCATAGGCATATTCCTTTGAAAAAATTTGAGAAAATTGAAGGAAGTTAAAGCATAGGAACAGAAAAAAAGAATTTTTTATAGATAGCCAATCCCTGCTAAAATGTAGACCTGTATCTTAACATAAAACGCTTTGTTCGTAATAAGATTGCGTCACTCTTACCCCATTGTAATTTTATTTTTTATCATACATAGGCAACTGCCCCCATGCACTCACAGCAACCGCAACTGTTTGACCCCAAAAAACCGCCGAAAACTTTTGCTAAAAACGCTAATCATACACCCACGCTTGACCCGCTGACCCAAAAACAACTGATGCCCACTGTCAGCCAAGTGCATAAACTTATTGACCCTAACGCCCCTCGACCAACCAAAAAGCCGTTTTTAGCGGAATTTTTATTACCCAGCTATTGGGGTATTTGGCTGGCATTTGCCATTGCCTTTTCGTTAATCTACTTGCCTTTGCGATGGCAGTTTAAATTGGGTCAGGCGTTGGGTAAATTGATTTTTCACTTGGCAAAACGTCGGCAACAAGACACGCTGATTAATCTCAAACTTTGTTTTCCCGAAAAAAGTGACGAAGAACGCTGGGATATGGCACAGCAAGTGTTTATCAATACAGGTGTGGGCGTGTTTGAGAGTTTGTGTGCCTGGTTTCGCCCCGATGTGTTCACTCGGCAAGTGACGATATCAGGCGTGCAGCATGTGATCACTGCCCAACAAGCAGGTAAAGCGGTATTGGTGCTTGGGGCTCATTACACCATGCTCGACTTAGGCGGACGGCTGGCAAGTATGTTTATCCCTGTCGATGTTGTGTATCGCCCGCAGAATAATCGCTTGCTTGAGTGGTTTATTTATAACGCCCGCATCCGTATTTTTAATGAGCAAATCGCCCATCAAGATATGCGCCACCTTGCCAAAAGTATCAAAGCGGGACATATTGTGTGGTACACACCCGACCAAGATTTTGGACTCAAACAAGGGGTAATGGCACCATTTTTTGGCGTACCTGCAGCGACGTTAACTGCCCAACGCCGACTGGCAACTTTTAACAAAAAGCAGGGGGGCGATAAAGCCAACCCAACTGCGGTGGTCGTGGTGCATTTTTACCGTGAAACGCCCATTGATATGCCCAGCGGTAAAAAGCCCCATTACCATATCCGCTTTTCGCCTATGCTCGATAATTATCCCAGCGAGGACGAGTTTGCCGATGCGGTGCGAGTGAATCGGATGCTTGAGAATTTTATTCGCATTGATGCCACGCAGTATATGTGGTTTCATCGACGTTTTAAGACACAGCCAGATGGACGAGGTAAGTATTATCGATGATTGGGCAATGATTTTTGTGGGCTAAATTGTTATACTGATTAGGCAGTTCAATAGTTAAAGCAAGACTTTGGCGTGAAAAACCCTTGCCCATACGACAATTTATCGTCAATTTTAAAAGCAAAAGTTATTATTTAGAGAATTTAGCATGACCGAACCTTTGACAAAAAAACGCATTTTGACAGGCATTACCACCTCAGGCATTCCCCATCTTGGCAACTACGTCGGCGCGATTCGCCCCGCCATTCAATCAACTTTAGATAGCGAAGACGATGCCTACTTTTTTTTAGCCGACCTACACGCCCTCATCAAATGTCATGACCCCGACATCGTCCACGCCTCGACCAAAGCCATCGCTGCCACATGGCTTGCCTGTGGGCTTGACCCCGAAAAAGTGGTGTTTTACCGCCAATCAGATATCATCGAAATCCCTGAATTGGCGTGGGTACTCAATTGTAACTGTAGCAAAGGCTTGATGAATCGAGCCCACGCCTATAAAGCCGCCGTTGATATCAATACCGCCACGCCCGACACCGACCCCGATTTTGGCATTTCGATGGGGCTATTTAGCTATCCTGTGCTAATGGCGGCGGATATCTTAATGTTTAATGCCACCCATGTCCCTGTGGGCAAAGACCAAATTCAACATATCGAGATGGCTCGGGATATGGCGGGCACGTTTAACTTTCGCTATTGCAAAGAAGACAACCCGTTATTTGTGTTGCCCGAAGCGATGGTTGATGAAGACGTTCCGCTATTGACAGGGCTTGACGGACGCAAGATGTCAAAAAGCTATGGCAATATCATTCCGCTGTTTGGCGACAATCCACAACAAGATGGCGAAAAAGCACTCAAAAAAGCCATTATGCGAATCGTCACCAACTCACAGTTGCCCGAAGAGCCGAAAAATCCCGACGACAGCACGATTTTTGAGATTTATAAAGCCTTTGCCACGCCGAGCGAGATTGCCGAATTCCGCTCACGTTTTGAAACGGGCATCGGTTGGGGTGAAGCCAAAGAGGTATTGTTTGAGAAAATTAATGACGAAATTGCCCCATTTCGTGAACGTTATCATCACTTAATGGCAAACCCTGCCGAGCTGGAAGAAATCTTACAACTGGGGGCAGAAAAAGCCCGCCGTGACAGTCGCAAACGTATGGAAAAAGTGCGTAAATTGATTGGGATTAAGCCATTGGCGAAGTTAAAAAAATAAGTTGATAGGTGATTTTATGCAAGCAAAACCTTCGTTCAAAGACTTTTTAAACACACAAATTGACAATATTAAGCCGAGCTATCAACCTGTCGTAGCAATGGATTTGGATAGCCAAAACCCTGCTACCCACCGTTTAATTAAACACGCTGCCAAGCGTGTCATTCATCAGCATAAAAAAGAAATTGAGGCGTTAAAAGACAAATAATTAGGACAAATTATGACACCGATTATTGCCATTGAATTGGTGATTGAAATTCACGATACCATTATTCACTTGACGGGCGGTGCATCTGGTGTAGATGCGGGCAAACTTGCTGGGGCATTGGCTCGTGTTGAACAACAGGTATGTTATAATGGGCTTGATGATGTATTTGAAATTGCCTGTTGGTATGCCATTGCGATTGCCAAAAGTCACGGTTTTATTGATGGCAATAAACGCACGGCTTTGGCGACCATGCTGACATTTTTAGATATTCAAGGCGTTACTTTGCATCATAATACAGGGCTTGATGACATGATGGTGGATGTGGTGGAAAGCCAATTATCGCATGAAGTTTTAGCAAAATATTTGGCGATTTATATTCAGCAATTTATTATTGATTAAACAAGGCCTTTTATGTCAAATCTCACTTTTGAAAAATTCCAAGCTTATACCTCACATCTTTACCAAATCGATAGCGAGTTTGACGCCAGCCAAACCGACCGCACGGCTCGCCATCGCCACCTTGAGCCAGAATCTGCCCAGTTTTTGGCCAGTCTGATTATCAGCAATCACGCCAGTAACGTGCTAGAAATCGGCACTTCGACAGGCTATTCCACGCTGTGGCTGGCTTATGCCTTGCAACAAATTGCCGGACATCGCCAAAAGAGTGTTAAGCTTACCTCGATTGAGCTCGACAATCAGCGCCTAATTACCGCCAATAATCATTTGATGACGCTTGGGCTAAATGCTTTTGTGGCGTTACAACAAGCCGATGCCAAAGATTTTTTAGCCCAATCGCACGAAGCGTTTGACCTGATTTTTTTGGATGCCGAACGCACGTTGTATGGCGAGTATGTGGCGGATTTTAAACGGCTGTTGCAGTTTGGTAGTATGCTGGTGGTTGATAATGTGGTGTCACACGCTAATGAAGTAAAAGCGTTTTTGGCACAGTTTGAAACGGATGATAGCTTTCTTTGCTCGACCTTGCCGATTGGGGCGGGGTTATTTGTAGCGGTTAAGCAAGCATGACCGATTTAGCCATTCGCCTATACGAAACCCCCGTTCAAAGCCTACCCGAAGACCTGTATATCCCGCCCGAAGCCTTTGCCATTTGGCTTGAGCAGTTTGAAGGGCCTTTGGACTTTTTACTGTATCTTGTCAAAAAAAACAACTTTGACATCACTACCACCGCGATTTTACCGATTACCGAGCAGTATTTGACCTATATTAAAGAGCTCGATAGCGAGCATTTTGAGTTGGCAGGCGATTATCTGCTGATGGCAAGCACCCTAATTGCCATCAAAAGCGAACTGTTATTGCCAAAACCCGAATCACCCACAGATAGCCATCGCGAAAAAGACCCGACCAAACAACTGATTGACCGCCTTGAGCAATATGCCCAAATCAAAGGTGTTGCCAAACGGCTTGATAGCTTGATGCGATTAGAACGTGACGTATTTTTGGCATTTGCCAGCCTACCCGATCCTGTGGTACTTGCCGATGCCCAAAGCCAATTACAATCGCCCTACCCTGCGACCTTACTGGTCGATAGTCTCCTCAAAATGCAATTAAAACCTGATTATCAAATGCACCATGTCAAAGCCGACATTGTCCCGCTTGCCGATAGAATGGCGAGTATCAGTCGGATTTTGGCAAGTCGAAAGCAAGGCACATTTAACGAGATTTTGCATAAATCGCAAGGCAAAATCGGCGTGGTGGTGAGTTTTGTGGCGATTTTGGAATTGGCAAAACAACGCATGATTGAGTTTGTAGTGAGTAATAAAAGTAACACGCACGACCACGAGGTAAAAAATTTGACGTTAAAATGGATAGCCGTATGACGCAAATTAACCAACAACACCAAAGCACGCCGCTTGTCTCTCACATTAGCAATAGTCGAAAAATCGAGGCGATTTTGCATGCCTCGGAGACCGCCGTTACTGCAAAACAGCTTCGCCAGTATCTGGACATTAGTCAAAAGGCGCTTGACATGGCATTGATGGCATTGCAACAACGCCTATCGCAAGGGGCGCTGACCTTGTTTGAAACGGCAAACGGCTATCGGCTACAGATTGCCAATGAATTTAGCCCGCTGATTGCCCAGATTTTTCCGCAACGTCAAGAAACCCTAAGCCAAGCTCTGCTCGAAACGTTAAGCGTCATCGCCTACAAACAGCCTGTGACCCGAGCCGATATCGAGCAGGTGCGGGGCGTGACGGTATCGAGTAATATTTTACGCCAGTTGTTTGATAAAGGCTGGATTGAGGAAAAAGGCTTTAAGGACACGTTGGGGCGACCTGCGCTACTGCATACCACCCCTGCGTTTTTAGAAAGTTTTGGCTTGATGAGTTTGGATGAATTACCCCCTATGCCTAACTTAACAAATGCTTAAGCTTGGGGAAGTTGAATTGCCACCAACCTGATTTATTAATATCATGTAACCGTCTAGCCGTAACCGCTAAATTCGGTATAATGAAGGCTAAAGAAATCAGTCCGGCTAAAATACCATTTGCTCCGATGATACTATCAATGAGGCCTGCAACCATATAAGCCATGATAAAAAATATATAAAAAACCATTTACTAGCGTATCAATTGCCCCAAAAGCTACAAGCGATGCAAAAAGGCGATTTAACCGCTCAAGCGCAGCAATTGCAGCCTGTTTTATCCCAAGTATTGCAACAGCTAAATGACATGCTCGCCACGCTTGATAAGCCTTTATCAACGGCTGATAAATTGGCATTGATTGAAAATTTGTATGATGACTTGGCAGAGTTGCTTGAATCGCATTTTTAGTCCCTTTCACCCATTAACGGTGGCTTTTTGGCAAGGATTTGCCTACAATACACCCAGCAATTGACAAAAAATTTTTTCACATTGAGAAATGTTACCGCCTATTAAAGGATAGTTATGAAAGACGAAAAACTGCAAAAAGCCCTTGCTCGCTTAGGGCTAGGCTCACGCCGCCAAATGGAAACCGTGATTAGCGAAGGGCGCGTCAGTGTCAATGGTACGGTAGCAACGATTGGCGATCGTGTGGGACAAGGCGATGAAATCCGTGTTGATGGTCGCCTACTTCGCTACACCGCCGAAAATGAAAAACGCCGCCGTGTCCTCATGTATTACAAACCCGAAGGCGAAATTTGTTCAAGTCACGACCCCGAAGGTCGTCCCACCGTGTTTGAACGCTTGCCGCCCCTATCCCATGACCGCTGGGTAATGGTTGGTAGACTCGATATTAACTCGACAGGTTTACTACTGTTTACCAATGACGGCGAATTGGCGCATCGATTGATGCACCCATCGAATGAAATCGAACGGGAATATGCGGTGCGCGTGATGGGTGAGGTCACACCAGAGATTTTGCTAAACCTTAAACGTGGCGTGATGCTCGATGATGGTATGGCACAGTTTGATGACATCAATGAGATGGGCGGTGAAGGCATTAATAAATGGTATCAAGTTAAGCTAAAAGAAGGACGTAACCGTGAAGTCAGACGCTTATTTGAATCGCAAGGCTTAAAGGTTAGCCGTTTGTTACGTACCCGCTATGGCTCAATAAGCCTGCCCCGAGAGCTTCGCACAGGGCGCTATCTTGAGCTTGATAGACGAGAGATTGACACACTTGCAAACCTTGTCAATATCCGACCCCGTCAAGGTACGGGGCTTTATGGGATTGCCAAACGCCGCCAAGAGCGCAATGAGAAAAAACCATTGAAAGCGCGCAAAGTAGCGACCCAACGCAGTCGAAAACCTTAAGCCTTTATTCATCATTCCCTGACCAACAAAAAGCGTGATATTTTCACGCTTTTTTAGTACCAACTAATTTTAATTATTTTTTAATGGTGACCGTTTCTGCTTGTGGTACATTAATAGATGGCGGTGGAACAAGTTCACCTTGTTGATTGTCATGCACCAATAAATTTAATTCGCTATTGGGATTGTCAAAACGGGATTGCAAATAGCGGTTACTGACCAGTAATTTTTGGGCATTTTGTTCATACATGGCATCGAGCATATCATCAAACTGCTCATCGATGGTATCAAGATATTCATTAAGCAATTGATGGGCAGTTTTGCCTGTACTACCAACCGCCATTTGGTTGGCTCTCGTATTGTCTAACCGCTGATAATCGGCTACCGCTTCAGGCAAGTCTTCATTGAGAATTTTTTTGACCAAAAATTGATTTTCACCCATGATGGCTTCGTCCTTGATTTGCTTGCTGTCATAATAGCCAAGCAACTTTTGGGCTTTTTGGTCAATCGCTTTTATTTTGGTGACAAGGTTATCGGGTAGATTTTTACTGGTAATATGGGTGAGCTTTGGCATACTCTCAAAATCTAATTGCCGTCCTGTTTTAAAGGTTTGAAAAATCTTGTACAAAATATAAATCGCCAAAGCGGGTAATCCCACATACATGACAAACAGTAAAGGGTATAAAATCAGCGGGTTTGCAAACCAATCCATTATAATTTCCTAAATTATGTCTTGACCTAAATTATTGTTAAATTGTGATTTGCTAAATGTTATACAATTTTTTCCATAACATCTTTTTATTTTTAGTAGCTTTATAGGGCACTATATAGCAGTTATGTTTAGCTTGTACGTGTTTTAACATAACGATAGGTAGTGGCAAGCTGTGAGCCCGCTTGAATAAAAACCTCATCTAACACACGCTTTATTTGCTCATCTACCGTTTGCAAAACTGCAATTAATACCTCACCTGCGGTCAGGTCATCATGTATCGGTTGTGACAACCGCTGTGGACTAAAGCGAGCTAATTGGTCATATTGATTGACCGCCTCAGGAATGGTTTGGTTGATTAATCGCTCGATGACAAATTGCTTTTCGGTTAGCCAATTGGTTAACGTTGCACCGATTACTTGTTGTTTTGTTGATTGTTGTGATTGTTGGTGCCAAGTCAGATATTGAGCCATTCGCTCATTAATTGAAACCAATAGCTCAATCGCTTTTTTTGGCATCAAAGTAAGGTGTTTAGCATTGACGCCAGTTAAACAATGTAAGGGATAAATACGGCCATACGGCGTTTGCCAATAACGATGGCGAGATTTTTTGGGTTCAATTGAGGATTGCGCCGTTATTGACATAGGAATCGCTTGAAGATTTTGATAAGGCAGTAGAAAAGCTTCCTGCGGATGCCCAACCTCGATGCCAACAAGCGCATGCATTTTGTGCCACAATACGATAATACTTTTAATCAGTAGCATAACGCACACAAGACTAAACAGCACCAAAATCATCGCTTGCATAATTCCTTTACCTTACTCTTTTATCTTAAATCAAGCGCCAAAAATTTTGCACCAATTTAACTTGATATAAGCCTGTTGCTAAAGGATTTCAAGGCATAAGAGCATTTGGTGTTTATTATCAATTTGTTATTTTTAGTGCTTAGTGCATATACCGCAGTTTATTTAAAATAAATAAAAATGCCACAAACATACCAAAATAATAGACTTTTTTTAGTTCAAAACTGCGATCTCTGAGCCGTAATGGCAGCGCACAAATCGTAATTGCCGTGGGTATCCACAGCAGCATAAAACACCAATTATCTAGTACCGCAAGCCCGCCCTGCAAATTGCGCCCTGCTCGCAAGCCTGCTAAGCCCAGTAATAGACAAGCTACTATTAGCGTATTGATTAACGCTTTGGGTAAGCCTTGAGGATAAATTGACCATGCCTGAGTATTATCTTTTGATAAGTGCATAACAACCTTTTAATATACGGCGACTTAAGAATACGCTGACATCAGCCATAGCATCGCCACACAAGTAAATAACAACCCCAATGTCAACGCATTGCGAGCATGAATAGGTGGTTTACCCGAATATTTATTTAGCACTTTTGCGCCTAGCACAAATAAGCTGGGTATAACCACCCAAAAAATGCCGATTGTCATTAATAAATTGGGCAAAATATCTACAAATTTTTCGCCGATAGCAAGTCGAAAACCAAACCCTGCCAAACCCAAAATCATGGCAAAGACCATTAGCCCCACAGTAAGCCCTTTGGGTACCACAGATGTTTGTGAATTCATTGTATTCTCCATGCTTACCATAATTTTGATAGCATTTTTGACTGTTGGTAAGGTTATTTATCGCTATTTAACGCCTGCATACGATTTACCAATGCTAACTGATCTCGCATCTTGCTAATGGCTTGGGCATAATCAGGTTGATTAAAAATCGCTGAACCTGCCACAAACATATCCGCCCCTGCCTCTGCCACGGCTCGAATGTTGCTGGCTTTAATTCCGCCATCCACTTCTAAGCGAATACGGCGTCCCGAAGCGACAATGCGTTGCCGTACTTCTTGGATTTTATTAAGCGTTCCCTCGATAAACGCTTGCCCACCGAAACCAGGATTGACACTCATTAACAAAATTTGGTCAACTTTATCCATCACATAATCCAGATAATGTAACGGCGTGGCAGGATTTAATACCAACCCACATTCTGCCCCGCCATCTTTGATAAGCTGTAACGAGCGATCAACATGCTGCGTGGCTTCGGGATGAAAGGTAATGACACTTGCACCAGCCTTCAAAAATTGCTCAATCATGCTATCAACAGGCGACACCATCAAATGCACATCAATCGGAGCATCAATGCCATAATCTCGCAACGCTTGACAAATCATACTACCAAAGGTGAGATTGGGCACATAATGATTATCCATCACATCAAAATGAATCACATCTGCCCCTGCTTTGAGCACATTTTCGACTTCTTCACCCAGTCGGGCAAAATCTGCGGATAAAATAGACGGCGCTATCAAAAATGGGGTATGGTTATCGGTATGACAAAAAGGCGCGACGGCATCAACATCATTGAGCAAATCAGTCATGGCAAGTTCTCTGGACGATAAATTCTTTGGATGGTGTGGGCTTTAGCAAACAAAAATAACAAAACGAATCTAATCAACTAAAAGCATGGCTATTTTACCAAAAACTATCCGTTAAAGTGATGCTAAATTGATAGAATTTGACTGTAAGCAAGCAGACAACCATAAGTGCACAATTGCATATGCAGCGTTGAATGGTTGAATAAGGTTTTAGAAAAGAGAAACCCGAGTCTTAGGGCGGAAGACTCGGGTTGGTTGGGCACTTCATGTCATGTTATAATTATTGTACGTCCTGTTTACGCTATCCTGCGTATGCTCAACACCGCTATTCCTTAGCTATTTCCTTGTGTTGATGGCTTCATTATAAGACGTTAGATTTGCCTTAAATATTCGCCAAATACGCCAATTATTGTAAGCATTTTCTTACATGATTGTCATCTTACTAAATTTAGGAATATGATTGACATAAATTTAAGCAATAAAGCTTTTGGATTTTGTTGATCAAAAATTTCACTTGCAAAACCTTGCAAAAAAAGGCATGTTAGCAGATTATTTTTGTTAAGCGTATCAGCGTTTGGCAAAGATAATTTGATCAAGTTTAACCCAATGAATTTTATGTTAACTAAGGTAATGAGAAGGATAAGGGCATGAGTCAGCTTCGTGTGGGACTAGTTGGATGGCGTGGTATGGTCGGTTCGGTGTTGATGCAGCGTATGATTGCAGAAAACGACTTTGAAGGGATTACGCCGGTATTTTTTTCGACCAGTAATGCAGGTGGCGATGCCCCTACCCCCAATGGTATTGCCCCAAGCAAGCTTGAAGATGCCAATGATATCAAGGCGTTGGCAAGCTGTGATGTAATTATCACTTGTCAAGGCGGTGACTATACCAAAGCTATCCATCAGCCGCTGCGAGCCAGTGGTTGGACAGGGTATTGGATTGATGCAGCAAGCACGCTTCGCATGGCAGATGACAGCATCATTGTGCTTGATCCTGTCAATCGCGATGTCATCGATAAGGCGATTGAAAACGGACAAAAAGATTTTATCGGTGGTAACTGTACGGTATCGCTGATGCTTATGGCAATTGGCGAGTTGTTTAAACGAGATTGGGTAGAATGGGTGTCTGCCATGACATACCAAGCCGCTAGCGGTGCGGGGGCAAATAACATGCGTGAGCTAATCAAAGGCATGGGGCATTTGCATACCGGAGTCGAAGGTGAACTTGCTGACCCAGCCAGTGCCATTTTAGAGATTGACCGCAAAGTTGCTGATATGCAACGTAGCGATGAATTTCCAACCCAATACTTTGGGGCACCGTTGGCGGGCAGCCTGATTCCGTATATTGATGTGCAGCTAGAAAATGGCCAATCTAAAGAAGAGTGGAAAGGCTTTGTCGAAACCAATAAAATTTTGGGCAATACAGGGGATGACGTGGTCAAAATTGACGGGATCTGTGTGCGTATCGGGGCGATGCGTTGTCACTCTCAAGGCTTGACCATTAAGCTTAAAAAAGATATTCCATTAGCGCAAATTGAAGCTGCTCTTAAAAATAGTGGCAATGAATGGTTAGATGTGGTCGAAAATGACAAAGCCGCATCGATGCAGCGCCTGACCCCTGTCGCTGTCACCGGCACGCTTAAGGTGGCAGTCGGTCGTTTACGCAAAATGAATATCGGCGCAGAGTATTTGACAGCTTTTACCGTCGGTGACCAGCTACTTTGGGGCGCTGCCGAACCTTTACGCCGTACGTTAGCCATTATTCGCGGAAAATTGTAATTTTACCAATCACTTATCAGCCAAATATATTTTACCAAAAACACGCTCTTCCTAAGCGTGTTTTTATTATTTTATCCTCTGAATTATTCTCTACAAAACAAAGGTACTAGTATTTTGTTGCAACTTTTGCTATAACACACATTAATTGTTACGCTTAGCAAATTTAACGCAACATTGTAACGTAAAAATATTTTAAAGTACGCAAGAATTATTACTGGATAAATTGATTAATTAATTTATACGTTAATGTTTATTAAAATAGATTTTTTAAGCTCTATATGGCAGTTAACATCTAATTCACCCTTAATAGTGCAAAAATGTTGTAAAATTTATCCAATTTTTTTATTTATCTTTCATTATTATTCATTGTTATTCATAGTCATATGGGTTTTTAGGCATAAAATACGCACCCTTTTTCTTTGATTGGGGTGATTATGCGTTGACTTTTTTACGGCAAGGATTTTGTTATGTCTTGGCAAAAACGCTCTATCCAACTTATTTTGGGCTTACCCATTTCCTTACCGATTGTGGCATATGCCGTCAATATCGGTGACACGTACGTACAATCCCAACAAAATCAACCGCTTAAAGCCAGTATCAATGTCAGTGATATCGACCCTGCCACTTTTTCGGTCAAACTAGCCAATGAGGCAGCCTATCAACAATTGGGGTTGTCAAATGACACTAAACTTAATGTCAAGTTTCAACCCACCAGTAGTAATGGTGGGCAAATTGTTATCACCTCTGCCAAGCCGCTCAATGCCCCTTTTACGGATATCGTATTAAATATCACCAACAAAGGCGAAACTAAGACATTACCCAAAACCTTATTATTGCCAATTGACGCCAAAAAACAAGTTATCACCCAATCAAATACAGAGCTGGTGCAAACACCGCCAAAAACCGTCAATGTCGGAACGAGTACGCCACTAAATTTACCAGTGATTGAAGAGCCCACCCCTGTGATTGTCAATGAGCCTGTGGCAAGTCAGCCTGTAGCCCAAGCGACCAATACTTTGCCTATCACCCCGAGCGGTGAGCCAACCCTTAAAGGCAGCCTAGATCCGTCCAAAACCTTGATTATTAGTGAAACTCGCCGCCCAGCTACTGGAGATTCTCAAGCACCTAACGCTCAAGTACCTAATGCTCAAATAACTTTAGCCCCTAGCAATGCGATGGTTACTGCCGCTGATCGACCATCGGCACAGCCCGTGATACCGAAGCATATAAAAACCAAACCAGCCAGCCAGCCCACGTATGCCAATACAGCAGACGTGACGAGCACTGAAGAAACAGTAACTTACATTATTCAGCGTAATGATAATCTTTGGACAATTGCCAATCAGCTTGCCAAACAAAATAAAACGGATGTCAATCAAGTGATGAAAGACATCGTAAGCGCAAACCCAAATGCGTTTGAAAACAACGACCCTACAAAATTGGTGGCAAATACCGAACTTCAGCTACCAAAATATAAAGTTATGCCCTCTCAATTGGGAATAAAATCTGCTAATAGCATTAAAAAACAAACTCATCACACAGTAACTAAAAAAACAACACCAAAAAAATCCACAACGCAACGCGCGACAACAGCAAAACATCCATCGAACATCACTAAAAAACCCATGATCACTCGCCAAGTCAAACCTGCTAGCAAGCCCATCACTAAACAAAATGTAACTCGGCAAGCTGAGATGAAAATTATTGCACCGAGTCAAAATAATGGCTCGAATCAAGGTACGGTTGCTGCGGATAAAAACCTATCTAAAAATAGCCACTCTTCTCAAATTGTCGCCCAAGTGCAACAAAAACGGCAAGCCACGGCAAAACAAGCCAGTAAGGTTAACGCGCTTAACCAAAGCTTAGTCAATGCAGAGCAACGGCTAAAATTGCAAAACCAAAAACTGGCTCAATTAGAACAACGCTTAAAAGAGCTGCACAAAAAATAATTGATGAATAACAGCTATTGGCTTTTCTAAAATAGCTTAACGTTTATCTAATAAGCTTATGCGTTAAATTCGGGGATTTTGTCGGTTTATTGATTGAAGCTTTGGCAAATTCATGTTAACGTGTATTGATAATAAATTTGGCAAAAACGTGCTGTGGTGCCAAGCCATATAGCGGCATACAGACTGATTAATCCAGCAAATTTCAATAATAGTTTAGGTGTAAAGCGAAATGACTGTCGGTCTGAGCCGATATCATGATAATAAGATTGCTATGAGGAGCAACCCATGAGTCCCATGTTGATTGGCATTGGTGCTGTAATACTTGTCATTATTTTGGCAGGCGTTTTTTTTATGTCAAAACGCCGTCCAACAGCGGGCAGTTCACCTGCTACCCTAGCTAATCGCCCCAAGACGTTAGCCGAACAGCAGCAAGAAATAGAACGGCAACGCCAGCAATCAGCGACTGTTACTCAGCCTCCTAGTGCTTCTACTGTTACAACTGCCGAGCAGCCACTAGCCGCTACCCAGCATTTATCAGCCCAAGATGATACCAAATCGGCTGTTCCACTCAAAAATGAGGCACCAGCCGTTAATCAACCGGCTCATCAATCCACTTCTGCTATGAACGTTGCCGCACCGGTAGCCACTGTTGTAACAACCGCCGCCGCGGCTCAAACGGCAGACAGTATCGATTTTGATTTTTTTGATAATGCCGAAGAAAATTTGAATCAATCTCCTACAGCTGCAAAAGCTGTTTCATCGGCAAGTACAGCTCATGATGATTTAGATTTTGACCTCGCGTTTGATGAGCCAAAGCTTACATCTTCTTTATCTAACACAGCTCATGTAACTGATAGTCAACCTACTTTGTCAGATCATAAAACAGATAATGATATAAATTTTGAATTTGATGTGCCCGCTGCCAGTACCGCTGCGCCTACTAGCAAAGAAGTGGTCTTGCAAGATGGTGGTGAGTTATCGTTTGATGACTTTGCTAGTGATGAATTTGCCAGCCTTGATTTAGATAAGGCTTTAACCACTGAAACAAGTGCGAGCAAACCCAACAATCCCTTAATCAACGAGCCGGTAACAGCGACCGATGATACCGCTTTGCTGACAGAGGATTTCGATTTTAACTTTGATGCGCCTAGCACGTCACCTGCTAAGTTAGAAAAAGCTTCAGAAACCGCTAGTTCGACATCGACGATTTCTCAAACGGTGACCACTCAAGCCTCTGATAAGGATTTTGCTTTAGAAAGTTTTGATTTTGGTGAACCGACGACAGCTCCTACAACTAAAACCAACCAAACTTCTAGCACCCAGCCCGCCGCTGCAAGTGATGACTTTGATTTGGGAGATTTTGATTTTACAGAGCCAGAGTCATCTTCTCTACCTGTAACCAAGCGATCAGAAGCCGTCATAAATACCCCTGCTACTGATTTGAGCAAGGATATAGATTTAGATTTTAGCTTTGATGCGCCAACGGCAAGCCCTGCAACCCAGACGCAACATTCCGTTCAAACCCCGACGCTTTCTGAGCCTGTTGTGAATGAGGATTTAACTTTTGATGAGTTTGATATAGATGTTGATCATCAACCGGCGATCCAAGCCAGCCCAGCGACTGAAGTAAATCAGCCTACTGCAAGTATATCTGGCAAAAAAGATGAATTTACCGACTTTGATTTTTCCGATGAATTGACAGTTGATAATCCTACCGAAGCTGTAGCGGCAAAAGCTATATCATTAAATGTTACTCAGCCAACTTCATCTGATTTGGTGTTCAATGATGACCTAAATGTGGCAGATGATTTGACGAATCAGGCAGTTACCCAAATTGATACCGCAAGTCCTACGACGCCTGAAACAACCACCCAAGGTTTAACCGATGTGCAGCCCACCGCTACTGCGCCAGTGGCGGCTGAGATACCGCAGGGTTTAAGTAATGCGTTTGATTTATTAAAAGATATTGACAGCACACAACTTAATATTGAGTTAGCAGAACAATATCTAAATCTCGGTGAGTATAACAGTGCCAAACGTTTATTAGATGAAGTGAGCGTGACTGATAATCCGCACTATCAGGAGAAAATTCAGCAGTTACTCGAGAAAATTGGATAATAGGGTGCTAGATTATTTAAAAGACAGCATCTTTAGCTGTCTTTTTTATTATGCAGGCCCAATTAGGGGGTAGCTAGAATGTATCACTGCTAAGCTATTTGGTTATAAACGTTTGGCAAGCCCAACGATAAAAAGCGTTTTCAAGGACTAAACGATTAAAAGTAGAATAATATGACTTTACCTATAGTGCCAAATTCGCCACCTAATACACATACTAATCTTATTGATGATACCATCAATATGGGTCCAAGTGATTTTGATATTCCTGTCATTATGAATGCCCAAGATGAAACAATCCCGCCAATCCCCCAGCCCTTATCTTCAAATTTAACATCTTCAAATTTAACAAGTACTTCAGTTAATACTGGTACAAATAAGCTGTTAAGCGCTGATGGTTTAACGCCTGTCGACGGTAACTTGGATGAACGTTTAACTTTTGGTAAACGGCTGCTAGACATGTTGTTGGTGGGCGTATTGTTTGGTTTTTTTGGGCTAGTTATTGATTGGGTAGTTAATATCATCAAAAACCTCAACAATACCAATGGCAGCCAAATGGCTTGGTTTTTTGTATATTTTATGGGCGGTTTAGGGTTGATACTCGGATGGCTAATGGGCGTCAAAGCGTTGGATGTGGTGTTTGGCTTATTTCGTACCACAGCCACCGACCATCCAAGCAATGATGAGGATATTTTTTCATCAGGCATCATGCGGGCGATAGGTTTTGGTTTACTTATTGGCATCGTAGGATGGTTATTAATGATGTTAATGGCATAAAGCTATAACTACGATATCACAAGCCACAATAAGTTATTGGGCTTTGTTTTTAGCTGATTGCTAGCGCTTTGAGCCCTTTTTTAAAGGCTTGCGATTTTTCGATATAATGCAATGCCGATAGCTTGAGCATGGCAACTTTATCCTCACTCAAGGTTTTGACAACTTTGGCTGGGCTACCCATCACCACTGAGTTGTCGGGGATTTGCAAGTTTTCGGTCACTAATGCATTTGCCCCAATGATGCAATGCTTGCCGATTTTGGCATTGTTAAGCACAATCGCACCGATACCAATGAGGCTATAATCACCCACGGTACAGCCATGTAGCATCGCCAAGTGCCCGACTGTGACGCCTTCACCAATTTTTACCTCGATGCCTGCATCGGTGTGGATAACGCTATTTTCTTGGATGTTGGTGTCTTTGCCGAGATGGATAGTGGCGTTATCGCCTCGGATGACCGCACCAAACCACACGCTGACGTTATCACCAAGTACGACATCGCCAATGATTTGGGCAGAGTCTGCGACCCATCCAGTGAAAGGGACTTGGTAAGTAGGTTGTTTGCCGTTCCATTCGTAGAGCATTTCTTATTCCTTTTTGTTGGGTGAAAAATCCTGCGATTACGATAGCATAAAATGGCGGTTTGCATAAATTTTTTTGCGACTGGCGTGTCATGGGTATTAAAAAACCCTTAAATTTTAAGGGCTTTTTAATAAAAAAGTTAAACTTAATTCGCCCAACTAATAACAATTTTATGATTAGTTTGAGCATTTTCAAAAAATTTCTGTACTTTCACTAACGTTTTATAAAGTGAATTTTCAACACGTTTATTGTCTTCATCGTATTCAGGATAGCCCATATCACTAGCAAATTCATTTAAATCAGTTTCATGAAAGGCTTCTACAACATTACTAACTGAATTTTCATCCATCAATCTAGCAAAATCCACCTTTTTATCTAATTCTCTATGGCTTTCAGACTCAGTTAATAAAGCAAATAATGGTGATTCTGATTCTGGCAAATATTCCATCATTTCCATAGTATATAAGTCTAAGCCCGTACTATCTTCAACTTCATGTAATTCGAGTTTATCAGCGAAACGTCATCTAATTCTTGCTGAGTTAATGCAGTAAAACTTAAAGCCATTGACATAATTATGTTCCTTATAAATTAATTAGATTAAATTATAAAACTGTAAAAAAAAATACAATATTTAAGCAATAAAAGTTTATTGTTTTTTAATTGTTACGCCATCATTTTGGCAAAATATTCGACCTTTGACAATTCAAAAAACAAAAAAAGCGACACTATTTGTCGCATTATTTTTTAGGTAAAAAATTTCTATAAAAAAGGGCATATTCAATACGCCCTTATAATTCAAAGGCAAAAAATTATAAACCTGCTTTTAAACTCGCTTCGATAAATTTATCCAAATCACCATCCAGCACCGCCTGCGTATTGGACGTTTCCACGCCTGTGCGCAAGTCCTTAATGCGTGAATCATCGAGCACATACGAGCGGATTTGACTGCCCCAGCCGATATCCGATTTGCTGTCTTCCAAGGCTTGCTGTTTTTCCATGCGCAGTTGCATTTCACGCTCGTACAATTTCGCCCGCAGCATTTTCATCGCGGTTTCACGGTTGGCAATTTGGCTGCGTTCATTTTGACACGCCACCACAATTCCGGTCGGCTGGTGGGTAATCCGCACGGCAGAATCGGTAGTGTTCACGTGCTGGCCACCCGCTCCGCTTGAGCGATAGGTATCGACGCGTAAATCAGCAGGATTGATATCAATTTCGATATTGTCATCGATCTCAGGCGACACAAACACCGCAGAAAACGAAGTATGCCGACCATTGTTGCTGTCAAAAGGCGACTTACGCACCAAGCGATGTACACCGATTTCGGTACGTAGCCAGCCAAACGCATAATCGCCTTTGACATGAATGGTCGCTGATTTAATACCCGCCACGCCCCCTGCGGACACTTCCATAACCTCGGTTTTAAAGCCTTTATGCTCAGCCCAACGCAAATACATTCTGAGCAACATCTCTGCCCAGTCTTGGGCTTCGGTACCGCCAGAGCCCGATTGGATATCAAGATAGCAGTCGTTAGCATCCATTTCACCGCTAAACATGCGTTTAAATTCAAGGTCAGCGACTTTGGTATCGGCTTCATCGAGTTCGGCTTGCACATCTTTTAATAAACTTTCGTCATCCGCTTCGACTGCCAAATCCAGCATAGCACGAGCATCGTCTAGTTTTTCATCAAGAGCGGTAATCACGCCGACGATATTGTCGAGTTGGGCTTTTTCTTTGCTGATTTTGGTGGCTCGGTCGGGGTCGTTCCACAGTTCGGGATTTTCTAGTTCAAGATTGACTTCTTCGAGGCGTTCTTGCTTGGCTTCGATGTCAAAGATACCCCCGAAGCTGATTGCCACGGTCGGCGAGGTCTTTAATGCGGTCTAAATAGGGGTTGATTTCCATGAATAATGCCTGCTTATAATAGCTAATTAAACGAAGTATTATACCTTAAATTGCCCAATCTTCCACTGCCCAATGATGTGCAAGTGCATGCGCATGCAAAGTATCATCCGGCGATACTGCTACTGCCATATCCGCCCACGCCAGCAGCGCAATATCATTTTTGGAGTCTGAATAGGCATAAGTTTTGCTATAAGTGATGCCTTTTTTGGCTTGATTGGCTAGCCATTGTTCAAGGTGATAAATTTTACCTTCTTGGAAATTGGGTCGCCCAGCCACTTTGCCTGTATAGCCAGCCTCTGTCACCTCTAATTCCGTTGCCAATACGTTCTCAGGCGGTATATGAAATATCTGCTCACTGATTGCTTTAACCACAAAGGCATTGGTCGCAGAAATAATGAGTACCTCATGTCCGCGCTCTAAATGCGACTGCATCGCGTGCACCGCTTTGGGGCGGACGTGTGGGGCGATATCATGGGCAATATAATCAGCTCGCCATGCGTGTAATTGCTCAAGGGAGTGGTTTTTTAGAAAATTAGCCACGAACTCATTATATACCACCGCATCTAGGCTACCATCAATATATTGTTCATAAAACTCTCGGTTTTTTTGGCGAAATTCATGTTCATTAACCAAGTTATTTCTGACCAAAAATTCACCCCACATATAGTCGCTATCGGTATCGATTAAGGTATGGTCAAGATCAAATAAAGCAAGTTCTTTTGTAAGCATGGTTGGGTTCCTATGATAGCGGTGTAAAGAAATATTTAAGCGTATTGTTAATTATTGGGCTTCCACGTCCAACGTATCACCAAATCGCCATGTACGAATGATACGTAGCTCCGAAATCGCTTTCATATCTTTGGTAAATTCGCCAAACGGGGCGGCTTTGCGTACCGACGCTTTGGCGGCTTCGTCTAAGATAGCCGAACCAGAGGAACGTACAATTTTTATGGCTTTGACCTGCCCCGATGGCTCAATGAATACCGTCAATACCACATCCCCTTTAAGTCCTTGAGCACGAGCCGCTTGCGGGTAGTTTTGATTGCCTACACGATAGACATGTTGACGAAAATTTTCAATATATTCAGCAGCTTCGCCTTTAGTAGTCGAGTTACTATTGACGATTTGCACGGCAGATTTTTTGGCAAGTAGCTGCTGGTTGGCGCTGATTTTGGTTTCTAACGTGGCGATTTGCTGCTGTAACCGCTGTTCTTTGGCTTCTAGCTCATCGGTATCATCCGCTTTTTTATTGTCATTATCCTTTCTGATTTTGTTCCAACTTAATGTGGTGCGTAAATAGCTTTCTTGGTATTGTTGAGCCCGATTTTGTTGTTGTTGGTTCATGATATCATCGGTTGGATTGACCGTTTCGCTATCTAGTGGACTCATGGTATTGTTTTCAAAGCGTTTTTTCTCATCAGATTCACCCCCGCCTTGTTGACTGGCATTGGCGATAAAGTCGGCTTTTTCATTTTTTTGAAGATTTTCGGTCAATACGGTTGTTACCTCTTGTACCGCGGCAGTGGGTGAGGCTTTGTCTTCAAAACTGATACCAAAAATTAATGCCGCATGCAGCGCCACAGCCGCCAGCGTAGATAACAGTAACACACGGTCACGATGTAATCGATGTTGATCAAAATGATAACTACGACTGTCTTTGATATGTATCAAGCGCAATCCTCACAACCCATGAATCGATAAACCAGCCAACTGCTACAACCTTACACAGCAACATCACCCAAATTTACACAGTTTTGCCGTATGTTATCACATTGCAGGTAAAGGTATAGCTTGGCGATTGATTTTGACCAGTTAATTTTTTGCTCTATTATTATAAATCCTTACACCCAACAATAGAAAGTAAGTTCAAAGATTTCATTTAAAAATAGTTGTATCATGCTAAAATCGTGCGTAAACCTACTCGATCATAAGCCTAATGGAAAATAACTGTGACCACCCTACAAGACGAATTTAAACGATTTTTTGCTGAACAATCCACCGATTTATCAGCGTTGATAGTGCAAAAAGCCCAACATTGGTATGAAAAGTTTGAGGATTTTACCGCTCAGGAAGTGCTAGCCCCGGTAACCGAACAACAAATCAATGACGCCTTACAACAGTTTGTGGTCAAAAACGTCAACGCTATTATGGACTTGTACCTTGAACTTCATGACGGTTGGCTACGGCTATATGCGACTATCAATTATAAAGGCATCTTTGCTAAGCTTGCGGTTAACTTACAACTGGTGCATGTGCAGCTTGATCGCTACCGCCAACGCTTTGTATTTGGTCAAATCAGCGATACTCAAGTATTAAGCCTTTATACCGATAATTATGCTAAGACCAAAGCCATTCAAGGGGCGGTATGGACATTTCACCATGTGCTAAAAAAAGACCCGCTCGGGCTCATTTTAAGCAAACTTAATCTGGTACGGCAAAAAGAGGAGATTTTATACCTTGATATCGGGCGATGGCTGCAAAAAAATAAAAAAATTATGAGCACCTTGCGTAAAGTGCAAGTCAATCACGGTTATTTGGCAGAAAAACAACTTATGCTTAAAGCCAGTATCAATTTGGGCGACGTAATTAGTCTCGGTACGGACACACAACTGATCACCGAAGCCGATAACCCGCATGAGGCACAACAGACGGTGCTCAAAAAACAAACCCAACACACCAACGACCCCACCTTACATCATGATGAAACTCTGGTGGCTCGCAAAACCGAAGACCACCCAGTAGAAGACCCCCCATCATAACCTTGAATAATAACGAGATCTGTCATACGCTCTTTTGCCATACACAATAGGGGTATATTTTGGTACGCTTTAATTGTTACCAATAATTTTCAACGGCAATATTGCCTTCGCCACGCCGATTCATGGTTAAGCCTTTGGCTTTTAACGCTGCTTTGGTATCTTCCACCATCTGTGGATTACCACAAAGCATCACATGACTGGTGCTAGGATTTAAAGTAGCATTGGTAATTAACTCTAAGTGTCCATTCGCAATCAAAGTGGGCAAGCGTTCATGCAATCCGTCAAAATTTGGGTCACGGGTTATAATAGGCACAAATTGAAACGCTGCCCCCGTTTCGCCATAGGTGTTTTTTAATTGTTTAATTTCATCGATATATGCCAACTCCACTTGGGTTCTCGCGCTGTAAACTAGATAGATTCGCGTGTATTGTTGCCAGACTTCCAAGGTTTTTAGCATGGATAAAAATGGGGCAAGTCCTGTCCCAGTAGCTAATAACCATAAATCGTCTGGCAAAGGCAATTGATAACGCGCCAAGGTCAAGTAACCAAACGGCATAGGGTTTAGCTGTAAAGTATCGCCCACTTGTAAATATTGAAGCAGACTGGTAAATGCCCCATCGGGAATCACCACTGAAAAAAACTCAATAAATTCATCATACGGCGAGGATACGATAGAATAGGCTCGAAAAATTGTATCGCAGGTTTGGGTAGATTTGGCATGCGAAGCAAAATGCGCTAAGTCAGCTTTATTTACCCCCAATCGTACAAACTGTCCTGCAGTAAATTTAAACCCTTGAGGACGTGTGACCCGAAAACTAAATAGCGTGTCCGTCCAAGCCCGCACAGCGGTTATTCTCACCGCTAAACTGGTATCATCTGACATGATTTTTCCTTTTTATAGTTATATTTCAATAAAAAAGCGTACCTTATCAACAAGATACGCTTTTAGAATTCCCATCAACGTATTAATAAATAGAAAGGAATGCGACAATTTTGGCCAGCCAATTTGGGAAAATACCAAAGAATAAAACAGCCGCAGTGACAAGCATTAGCATGATGCCGCTGGCTTGTACGCCCCAGTGATTGCCTGCATCGAACTTTTGTATTTCTTGTGGGCGTCTAAATAGGTTAATCATCAAATGCAAATAGTAATATAAGCTAATCGCACTACCGATAATAATCATTGCCGCCAACCACCAGCTTTCGGCGCGAACGGTGGCAAATACCGCAAAAAACTTACTAATAAAGCCTGCGGTCAACGGCACACCCGCCAACGATAATAGCATCACTGTCAAAACAGCGGTCAAAATCGGACGTTTCCAAAAAATACCACGGAAATTATCAATATGTTCAGCCTCACCTTTTAATTGATATGGGCTTGACATAATCGAAATCACCCCAAACGCGCCAATCGTGGTAAAGGCATACACCGCCATATAAAGGCTTGCATATCCCACTGATTGAATTTTAGCACTGGCGACTATTGCAAGTACATAACCGATATGAGCAATTGATGAATAAGACAACATCCGTTTGACATTGTTTTGGCGTAGCGCCAACACATTACCCACAATCATTGATAAGGTCGCGATAACCACAATGAGCGCATGAATAGCGGGCAACATTAATGTCGCTGAACCCAATAAAAATCTTAAGCCCAAAGCTAACATCGCAACTTTTGAGACACTACCCAAAAATGTCGCCACCGGTGCAGGCGCGCCTTGGTATACATCAGGCGTCCAAGTATGAAAAGGCACCGCCGATAATTTAAAGGCGACACCAAATACCATTAACGCGGCACCCACAATAAGTATAGGCTGGGTGATACCTTGTTGGAATAAGGTCACAACACTCATGCCCACATGACGAAACGATAAATTACCTGTCATTGCATACATCAACGCCATACCCATTAACAGGGTCGCAGAAGCAGTGGCAGACAAGACCAAATACTTTAACCCTGCCTCTAACGATTTATTACGAGCATACGTATATGCTAACATGCCATACATCGGCACAGATAATAACTCTAGACTTACAAAAAATGCCGCGAAATGGTCGGCACATACCATTAATAATGCCCCAAGTGTGGCAATTAACATTAATAAATACAGCTCTTCTTTTTGGTCGTGATACCCTTCAATATAGGCATAAGCTAAAGTAAAACAAGCCAATGCGCTGATCAGCACAATCAGCATATTAAATTGGGCAAATGAATCCACAATAAATAAAGAAGAAATAAATCCCATACTTGGCGAAAAATGACCAAACATTTGGGCGATCAATGCAAATAATGCAGCATTTAAACCAATCACGCTAATCGTTCCTACCACAAAGTTAGAACGCTTAAGCGCAATTGCAAGCATTGCCACAATAATTGTTAATGTTATTAAAAACATTGGTAAAAAGGGCATCAGCATGGTGCTAGTATAAGCAACAGGATTCATCATTTCACCTCCATATAAGCAAACGGCTCTTGCGAAGTTGGCGCAGCGACAACTTGTGTTGTGTCAGCCGCCTGTTGAATCCAACGCATACTATGATCTGAGGTATCTAAGAAAGATTGTGGATATAAGCCTAACCACAATAACCCAAACGCTAACACTAATAAAATAGTGGCTTCTCGCGCATTAATATCACGTAAGGGATAACGTTTTTCAATCATGGGGGTTTTATCGCCAAATAGGGCTTGATAAATCATAATTAACGCATACAATCCTGCCCATACCAAACTAAAGGTTGCCAAAATAACCGCCACCGGATGCTTGGCAAATGAACCCATCAAAATCAAGAATTCGCCAATAAAGTTACCTGTGCCAGGAATACCTAACAAGGCTGCACTAAAGAACATCAACAAGGCTGGGTAATAACGCATTTGTCCCCACATACCGCCCATTTCACGTAAATTGCGAGTATGCAAACGTTCATACAGCTGTCCACTCATAATAAATAATGCCGCCGAACTTAACCCATGCGCCAGCATCTGAATCATTAATCCTTGGAAACTCATGAGTGTTCCAGCATACAGAGCCAACACCACAAAGCCCATATGCGATACGCTGGTGTAAGCGAGTAACCGCTTAATATCCTCCTGCATGAAGGCAAGCCAAGCCCCATAGAACACGCCGATAATACCTAATACAATCGCAATCGGCGCAAAGTGCGCTGAGGCTTCTGGGAATAAAGGCAAAACAAAACGCAATAAACCATATGCCGCTGTTTTAATCAAAATACCTGCCAAGTCCACCGAACCTGCGGTTGGCGCTTGGGCATGCGCGTCAGGCAACCAACCATGCAATGGAAAAATCGGCAACTTAACTGCAAATCCAATAAAGAACATCAACATAATGGGATATTGCCATTTACCCAGATCAGTTCCCAACAAATCCATATAATCAAAGGTTAATTGATGCGTTTGGTCGGCATGCATTAATGCCAAGAATAAAATTCCTATCAACATAATCAAGCCAGAAGCTTGCGTATAAATAAAGAATTTAGTGGCCGCATATTCTTTGGTTTTTCCGCCAATGGCATTATGTCCCCAAATTGCAATCAAGAAATAAATCGGGACAAGCATCATCTCCCAAAAGAAGAAGAATAAAAATAAATCAATGGCAAGAAAAACCCCAATCACCCCACCTAAACTCCAAAGCAAGTTTAGATGAAAAAATCCGACCCGATGTTTGACTTCACTCCACGAACAAGCAACCGCCATCATACCCAAAAAGGCAGTCAACGCAACCATCAATAGCGACATACCATCTATGGCTAAATGAAACGTCACCCCAAGCACATCGATCCAAGGCAATTGGTATTGGGCTAACCAAACAGGTTTTGCCGTAAAATTCATCGCTTGGCTGGCTTGGCCAATAAATGAAGCATGTTGCCACATCACAACGGTAATCATAAAGGTAATTAACATGCCAATAAACGCAATCCAACGAGGCAAGCGTTCATCAACTTTTTCTACCAACCAACATAAAAACCCAGCAATAATTGGGGTAAAAATTAAGGCGGGTAATAAGACATTATTCATCAGTATTACTTCCCTATCATCATCATTACCAACACCAATAATACCGCCATACCAACCCCAAAGCTGGTAGCGTACCCACGTAATGACCCTGACTGCATCCAAGTGGTCATGCGATTACCTGCCAATGCAAGCGCTGGCAATACATTCCAAGTCTTGTCAACAGGATCAGATTTTAATAAACGACCGATTAATAAAAATGGTTTAACAAACACAATATCGTACAATGCATCAAAACCCAGACCGTTATAGCACCAATAATTTAATGCTCGTCCCAGACCTGTACGGTTAAAGTTTGCTACTATTCGACCTTTATTAATCGCATATAAGAATCCCGCAATCACTAAGCCTAATAGCATGGCGATCATCACGATAAATTCTGCTGTGTGTTTGGCACTTTCACCTTTTTCACCCAATAAATCCCCATAGCTATCAGGCAATACCCCTGCCAAAGGTGGGTGAATCAATGCGCCGACGGCGGTCGATAAGACTAATAATACCGCTAAAGGTAACCAATATGACACGCCCTTAAGGTCATGGATATGGGTTTTTTCTTGCCCAAAAAAGACAATCCAAATCATACGGAAGGTATAAATAGAGGTTAAGAAAGCACCAGCAACTGCCATCCAAAATAGGGTCATATGACCTGTGGCAAAAGTTTCCCAAATAATGGCATCTTTAGAATAATAACCCACCGTCACCCAAGGAATCGCTGCCAATGCACCGCCACCGATGGCAAATACAGCAAATAAAAATTTATTCTTATAGTATAGACCACCCATTTTAAAAATATTTTGTTCGTGATGGTATGCCAAAATCACTGCACCAGAACCTAAGAACAATAAGGCTTTAAAAAAAGCATGGGTCATCAAGTGAAAAATCGCGACTTTCCATGCCCCAACACCCAAGGCTAAGAACATATAACCAATTTGGCTCATGGTTGAATAAGCCAATACACGTTTGATATCGGTCTGTGCCAGAGCACAAAAACCAGCCACCAATAAGGTCGTCGCTCCTACAAAACCCACCCAACTGATTAATACATTTGGCACATGTAAAAATACGGGATGTAAACGAGCAATTAAATACACCCCTGCGGTTACCATCGTAGCTGCGTGAATCAGTGCTGAAACAGGCGTCGGACCTGCCATCGCATCGGCTAACCAAGAATGTAAAGGAAGCTGCGCCGATTTACCCATCGCGCCTAACACCAACATCACCGCCGCCACTTCAAGGGTTGGATACACATGGCCAAAAATGGTAACGGTATTATGAGCCGATGTTAGCATATTGCCCACATTGGCATTGATATCAGTAATAGTTAGTGTCCCTAATTCTCGAAACAACAAAAATAATCCAAACGCCAAAAACACATCACCCACGCGCGTGACAGTAAAGGCTTTCATGGCTGCTCGACCGTTGGCGCGCTCATGGTAATAAAAACCAATTAATAGATAGGAGCAGATACCAACCCCTTCCCAGCCAAGATAAAGTAGCAACAAATTATCCGCTAACACCAATATCAACATACTGGCTACGAACAAATTCATATAACTAAAAAAGCGTGCATAGCCGACTTCACCACGCATATACCACGAAGCGAATAAATGAATTAAAAAACCCACGCCTGTAATTACGCCCATCATGGTAACGCCTAAACCATCAAGATTTAGACCAAATTGCGGGGCAAAATTACCCACCCGCAGCCATGTCCACAATGGTACATGCACAATGCCGCCTGCTGGATGTGACGCTAGAAACTGACTACCCACGATCAATGCACAAAGCGCCGACAATGCCATACTACCAACACCAACTATCGCAGCGGCATTTTCACTTAAGCGGTCACGCATAGTTGCTAGGATAATAAACCCAAGCAGCGGCAGAATAAAAGTTAAAGGTAACAAACTCATTTTTTCACCCTTTCATCTCATTAGCCGAATCTACATTTAAATGACCACGCTTATGATAAAACTGTAAAAGTATAGCCAACCCAATAGCCACTTCCGCCGCAGCCAATGTTAACACTAAAATAAACATAATCTGACCATCGGGACTAACCCAACGGCTACCTGCCACCACAAATGCAAGCGCAGCAGCATTCATCATAATCTCAAGACTCATCAGCATAAATAAAAAATTACGTCTGACCATCACACCACAAAATCCAATGGCAAACAAAATCGCTGACAACATAAGACCATGTTCTAATGGAAGATGTCCCATTATACGCTCTCCTCTTGTCTAGGGCGTACTGCAACTGGCACTTGCTCATTACTGCTATGAGCCATTGTCAAAGACGGTGTGGCAACCAATTCACTGGCAAACTCAGTGCTATGTGACACAATTTCATCATCCAAAGCACGGCGAGCCAAATGATACGCTGCCACTAAGCCACCCAATAGTAAAAATCCCGCGATTTCAACCAACAATAAATATTCAGTAAATAACTTACCGCCAATCATTTTGGCAGAAACTGTTTGTACGCCAATTAAAGCAGCTTGCACCACATCGACTGGCATATTATTAAGCATTTCATGATGGGCTTGTCCCATCCCTATCATACTCACTATGGTCAGAGCAATAATGAATGCCAAACCCATAGGAACCGCCCATGCAGATGAAGTCATCCAACTTTTTTCTTGCAAGGTATTTTGCGTACCAAGATTTAACATCATAACCACAAACACAAACAACACCATAATCGCGCCTGCATAGACAATAATCTCTAAGGCACCCGCAAATGGGGCACCAATCGAAAAAAATACCCCCGCAATCGCTAACAAAGATACCACCATATTGAGCAACGCATGGACAGGGTTTGCTCGAGTAATCACCCTTAAGCTTGCAATAATTGCCACTGCTGCCAATAAATAAAAACCAATCATCGAGCCTGTTACTGTAGAATCCATCATGGCAATAAGCTCCGTAAATCAATTGGGGCAGCCTCATTTTGCGCGGTGCCTTTAGGTTTATCTTTAATTGCCATTCCCGTCACGCGATAATAGTTATAATCTGGGTATTTTCCTGGACCAGAAATCAGCAAATTTTCTTTTTCATAGACCAAGTTTTGACGTACATACTCGCCCAGCTCAAAATCAGGCGTCATCTGAATCGCTGTGGTTGGGCAAGCTTCTTCACACATTCCACAAAAAATACAACGTGAAAAATTAATGCGGAAAAATTCTGGATACCAGCGTCCATCGTCGCGCTCGGCTTTTTGTAACGAAATACAGCCGACTGGACACGCTACCGCACATAAATTACACGCCACACAACGCTCATCACCATCAGGATCACGGGTCAATACAATACGACCACGAAAACGCGGTGGCACAGGCACCGGTTGTTCTGGATAAAGAATCGTGTCACGCTTTCGAGTAGCATGGCTAGATACCATCAGCACAGTTCTTAACACCGAACCAAAGCCAGTTATTGTATTTTTAATCATATCTAAATACATCGCCACTCCTTAAATCCCAACGCTATTGGTACGCCACAGAATATAAGCGGCGGTCAATAACAAATTAATCAAGGTAATTGGTAAACAGATTTTCCAACCAAAATTCATCACTTGGTCATACCGAGGACGCATCAATGAACCCCGTACTAATACAAACATGGTCATAAAAAATAAGGTTTTAATCATAAACCAGAAAATGGGTGGAATAAAACTTAATCCATCAAACAATGGCAACCAACCCCCAAAAAACAACACCGTAATTAGCGAAGAGACGAGGACAATATTGACGTACTCACCCACAAAGAACATACCAAACTTCATACCTGAATATTCGACATGATAACCCTCTGCCAATTCTTGTTCTGCTTCTGGTTGGTCAAATGGAAAACGGTGCGTGACTGCCACACCTGCCACCATAAAAGTTAAAAAGCCCAAAATTTGACCAAAAATATTCCAATGCCAAAAGCCACCCGCTTGTGAGTAAACAATTTCACGCAGGTTAAACGAGCCCGCCAAAGCGACCACGCCCATTAATGATAAACCCAAAAATACCTCATAGCTAATGGTCTGCGCTGCCGAGCGCAATCCACCTAGTAGAGCAAACTTATTGGCAGACGCCCAACCACCGAACATCACCGCATAAACGGCTAAGCCAGCCATTGCAAAAAAGAATAAGATGCCGATATTCCAGTCTGCCCCACCCCAAGATGGTGTAATAGGGACAATAATATAGGCCGCCAATGCGGTAAATAATGAAATCGCCGGGGCTAACACAAAAATAAATTTATCAGCGAATTTGGGCGTCCAGTCTTCTTTAAAGAAGATTTTGAGCATATCGGCTGCCACTTGTAATGACCCTTGCCAACCCACCCGATTTGGACCATAACGGTCTTGCCAAAGCCCGAGCATACGCCGTTCATACGGAATCATAAGCGCCGCAAATACCACCACTGCCAAAAAGATAATGATAGATTGTAACACTAAAAAAGTCACTGACCACCCTGCAGGTGACATCAGCCCAGCTAGCCAAGCAGGTAGCTGGGGCATTTCTCTGATGGCGTGTTCCATTATACCCCCTCCCCAACGGTGGTAGTGCCCATTGATTGATTTGCTTTATTCACAGCAATATGCACATCAGCTTTTTGCAATTGGGCAGACAACATTGGCACTTGTCCTTGCGGATAGCCTATACAACCTTCTGCCAAATAATCCACAATTTCAACTGGTAACGTAACCGGCATGTGATTAACGCTTACTGTAATAAGATCACCTGATTGTAGCTGCCAATTTTGTGCATCATCAGCAGAAACCATAAACATAGGCGGCTTAATTTGGGTTTGGATAACGTCACTACGCGCAGTTAGCGCATCACTGGCAAAAATATGGTAAATCGGTATAAGCTGATTGTTATTAGGGTTGTCTGCCGAATGGTGAGGCGCAACATAATCACGCGTTGGTAAACGCGACATACTATCAAATAACCGAATGCCTGGATCACCGTGTTTTAGATGGCCGCCCACCTTGTCTTGGTATTTATTCCAAGCTTGTGGCGAGTTCCAACCGGCTGACCAAGCAAATGGAATCATGGCAGAGTCGGTTTGGGTGCCCACATAGCCTTCTTGAGAAAACGTTAAACCCGTATCGATATCTTTGGGCTGCTCTGGCTCATGCACCGAAATCGGCGCACGCATGGCCGTACGTCCTGAGTAACGGCGAGGTTCACGAGCCACTTTAAGCCCTGTGATACGATAGTCTGCGGTTGGCGCAGCCTGGGTAATAGGCTCAAGTACGGGATGGGTACTAGCAACAGCAGCAACCACGTCGTCAAGCTGTGTCCAGTCAATCGCCCGACCATTTAACTCTGATTCAATGGCATGTAGCCAACGCCAGCTTTCTTTTACCATATTATTTGGGTGATAATAAGCAGGATCATAAACTTGGAAAAACCGCTGTGCTCGTCCCTCAGCAGATACCAACGTTCCATCCGCTTCTGCAAATGTCGCCACCGGCAAAAATACATCCGCCTGTTGGTGCCAAGGATAAAATTCATGGTCAAGCACAATCACGGATTTGCCTTGTACAAGCTGGTTAAATTGCTCAGTGGTTAAGTGGCTTGCAATATCATTTTCCATGATTACCACAGCTTGAGCGTCTTGGGCTTGGTTAATGACTTCTTCTAATGACAGTCCGCCCAATAAATTCACCCCCACACTGTTAGCCATAGGCACAGACAGATATAGACCTGCTTTTTCACTGTAACCTTTGGTCATTTGCATACGCTGTGGGCGTTTTACCTTTTTGGCTTGTTCTGCAAATGCCGCTTCATCAAGTTCTTTTTTAAGCGCCGCTTGCTCGTCATCAATTTTGGCAATTTCAGCATCAATTTGGATATTTTTTTCATCGACCACGCCACGTTCATAAGTGATAACTTCACCACGTTTTGGCTCAATAGCTTTGGCAATTTGGGCAGCCGCTTCAATAATTGCAGGATTATTTAGTGAAGTCCCTGTAATAATCAACGGTTTGGTCGCCTTAAGCAGCGTTTGTGCAATGACTTTAGCAAATGCGTGTTCATCGCTATTGTCTAACTCGTCAATAACCAAATCTTTGGGTATTTGATTAGTGGTCAAGCCATTCATCTGTTCAGCAATGGCAAAACCCAGTTTGGCAATATCATTGGGATTTGCCACACAGCTAACTTTAGCAATATCATCTAAACGGGTTTGTTTGACATCGACAATAAAAATTGGGCTATAGTCTTTTTGTCCAATGCGTTGGACAGGCTCTGCCAAAAAGTCGGGCGTTTTTAACGCATTCGCCATTGCCTTAGCATGATTTTTGGCAGCTTGGCGTACTGATAAGGCAATACGTGGGCTGGTTTGGGTAATATCTTCACCCAAAATCAATACCGCATCATAACTTTCGATGTCACGCATGCTTGGGTTATACACCCCATCCGTCGTCAAGACATCAATGCATTTTTGTACCAAATCTTTTTGTTGCTGGCTAACACCAATACTGTAATTGTTGCTACCTACCAAGTGTTTTAATGCATAGTTTGATTCTAAGCTTGCAAGAGGTGAACCAATACCAATGGCTTTTTTGCCGGCTAGACGTTGCTTGACCGCATCAATGGCATAATCAATACTGATAGGTGCGCGATTGGCATTAATCCGTTCTATCGCTTGGGTAGGACGGTCTGCACGGTTGACATAACCATAGCCAAAACGTCCGCGGTCACATAAGAAATACGCATTGACCTCACCATTAAAGCGATTTTCAATACGGCGAAGTTCGCCATACCGCTCACCCGCTGAGATGTTACAACCCGCTGAACAACCATGACAAATACTTGGGGCATATTGCATATCCCATTTACGGTTATAGCGGTCAGAATGGGTTTTATCGGTGAATACGCCTGTTGGGCAAACCTCGGTAAGATTGCCCGAAAATTCACTTTCTAATTGACCATCTTTATCACGACCAAAATACACCCGACTCGCCGAGGCATAAACGCCTAAGTCTTCACCGCCTGCGTAATCTTTGTAGTAACGCACACAGCGATAACAAGCGATACAGCGATTCATCTCATGATTGATGAATGCTCCCAAGTCTTGATTATTATGCGTGCGTTTGGTAAAGCGATAACGGCGATGGTTATGACCTGACATATAGGTCATGTCCTGTAAGTGACAATGTCCACCTTCTTCACAGGTAGGACAGTCGTGTGGATGGTTGGTCATCAAAAACTCAACCAAACTTTTACGAAAGTTTTTGACTTCCGCATCAGTGACCGAGATATACATGTCTTGAGTTGGATTAACCATACACGACATAACCAAACGACCACGCCCCGCCTCATAATCCTCTTTATTATTGTATTGTTTTACAGCACATTGGCGGCAAGAACCCACCGAACCCAATGCCGGATGATAACAAAAATACGGAATATCAATGCCTAAGGATAAACAGGCTTGTAGCAAGTTATCCGCACCATCAACTTCGACGTCTTTTCCGTCTATATGAATAATTGCCATGTTAGTTCCTTACACTGCCTGCCCATTAGAGACTTTTGTCGGTTGATACACTTCTACCTTAGACGGAACGCCTGATGGTGAAAGTTGTTCAACAAGAACAGGGTTATTTGCAATTTTTGCCTCAAACTCATGTTTAAAATATTTTAGAGCACTCATCAATGGCTCCATCGCCCCTGGGGCATGCGCACAGAAGGTTTTGCCCAGCCACAAATCTTTGGTAAGCTGCTGCAATACGTCAATATCTACCGGTTGACCTCGCCCTTCATCTAATGCCGTCAAGGTTTTTACTGCCCAAGGCAAGCCATCACGGCAAGGGGTACACCACCCGCACGATTCACGCGCAAAGAATTTTTGCAGATTAAGCTGTAATGCCACCATATCTTGGCTTTCATCCACCACCATAATTAAACAGGTACCTAGACGACTACCCGCTTTCATAATTGGGTCAAAGTCCATTGGCAAATCTAAATGTTCGTCACTACCTGTCAAAAAGTCGGTCGATGCACCACCTGGCAACCAAGCTTTTAGCTTACGCCCATCTTTCATACCTTTGGCATAATCAAAAATAATTTCACGGGCAGTGGTTCCAAAGGGCACTTCCCATAGCCCAGGCTCATTTACCAAGCCAGAACAACCCATAATCTTGGTACCCGGGGTGTCCGATTTGCCTTGAGCAAGCCCTTTATACCACTCGACCCCATGTAGCATAATGGCTGGCATATTATTTAGGGATTCAACATTGTTGACAACGGTGGGACGTCCCCATGCGCCCGATACTTGTGGGAATGGAGGCTTAGTACGAGGATTGGCACGGCGACCTTCTAAGGAGTTGATCAAGGCAGTTTCTTCGCCACAGATATAACGCCCCGCCCCTGTGTGCACATGCAAATCAAAGCTATAACCCGAGCCTAAAATATTATCACCCAATAAACCATTGGCACGGCATTGATCTAACGCATCATTAAGACGTTTTGCCGCTTCGATATATTCACCACGAATAAAAATATAGCCAGAGGTTGCCCCAATAGCGTAACCTGTGATAATCATGCCTTCAATTAATTGAAATGGCAGACGCTCCATCAATAGACGGTCTTTAAATGTGCCAGGTTCCATTTCATCGGCATTACAAATAAGGTAACGAGGACCGCCATCGGGTGGGGTCATAAATGTCCACTTTAGACCTGCATTAAAACCTGCACCGCCACGACCACGCACATTGGCATCTTTAATCATATCGCCCACTTCTTTAGGCGATTTACCAAGGGCGATTTTTAAACCTTCAAACCCTTTTAGGCTTTGATAGGTTTCTAGGTCAAGTACCGTTTCATAATGCGCAAGCCGCCAAGTTAACGGTTTGGTTTCGCTAGTGGCAGTGGCTTTATCGCCATAGATCGGAATAGACTGCTCACCTAGTTGGCTGGGTGATTTGCCGATTTTACGGTTATTGATTTGGCGATTGATATTCATGCGTATTGCTCCAATAACTCTGGCACTTCTTCTGGCAACACAGGACCATAAGTGTCTTCATCAATAAGTACCGCCGTGCCTTTATCACAGTTACCAAGACAACAAATCGGTAATAACGTAAAGCGATTATCGGGTGTGGTTTGTCCAAAACCAATACCTAAGTAACGCTCAAATGCTTGCCCGACGCTTTCACTACCGACCAAATAACACCCAATAGAATCACACACCAAAATGACATGTCGACCTACAGGCGAGCGATAAATACGGTTATAAAAAGTTGCTACACCTTCAACATCCGTCACAGGGATTTGTAATAAGTTGGCAATGGCATTGATTTGGGCATCATCTACCCAGCCATTGCGACGTTGTACAATTTTTAATGCGTCCAGTGAAGCAGCACGGCTTTGGGGATAATGGTGCATAAACTCATGGATATCATGAATTTCTTGTTCGGTTAAAATGGCTGAAATATCAACCTTTGGGCTTTTATCAGTGACAATTTTCATCAAACTTTCTCCTAGCGATCAACGTCAGCCATCACAACGTCGATGGACGCCAGATAAATAATCAAATCCGATACCAAGCTGCCGTTAATTACACTGGGTATCTGTTGTAAGTGGGTAAAGGTTGGAGTACGAATACGCGTCCGATAACTCATGGTTGATCGATCAGAGGTAATATAGTAATTGGTAATACCTTTTACTGATTCAATCATCATAGATGACTCACCTGCCGGCATGACAGGTCCCCAAGATACTGAAATAAAGTGGTTAATCAAAGTCTCGATGTCATTTAAAGTACGGTCTTTAGGCGGTGGTACGGCTAATGGATGGTCAGCTTTATAAGGACCCATAGGCATATTATTCAAGCATTGCTCAATAATCTTGAGCGATTCACGAATTTCGCCAATTTTGACCAAACAACGGTCATAAGCGTCACCATTGTAAGCAATGGGTATTTCAAAATCAAAGTTCTCATAACCTAAATATGGTCGAGCTTTACGCAAATCATAGCCAATACCTGTGGCGCGTAAGCCATGACCTGTGACGCCCCATGCCAATGCAGACTTGGCATCATATTGGGCAACCTGCTGGGTACGAAGTTTTAAGATTTTATTTTCCATGGTGGCTTTGACGTATTCATCGATACGTTTTGGCATCCAATCCAAAAACTCACGTACTAAGCGTTGCCAGCCATTTGGCAAGTCCATCGCGGTGCCACCAATACGAAACCAAGCGGGGTGCATCCGATAGCCTGTTACTGCTTCAATCACATCATAGGCTTTTTGACGGTCAGCAAACATATAAAAAATTGGGGTCATACCACCCGCATCTTGAATAAATGTTCCCCAATATAACAGATTATTGGTAATACGGAAAAACTCACTCATCATAATACGAATGGTATTAGCACGATCAGGCACGGTAATACCCGCCAGTTTTTCAACCGCCATAATATAGGGCAATTCATTCATCACACCAGCCAAGTAGTCAATACGATCAGTATAAGGAATAAATGAATGCCAAGTTTGGCGTTCGGCAATTTTTTCTGCCCCACGATGGTGGTAACCGATATCCGGAATACAATCAATCACCTCTTCGCCATCAAGTTGCAATACAATACGAAATGCACCGTGAGCCGATGGGTGATTAGGCCCTAAGTTTAAGAACATAAAGTCTTCATCGCGCCCACTGCGTTTCATCCCCCAGTCTTCAGGTACAAACCGCAAGTTCTCTTGTTCAAACATCTGCTTAGCTTTATCAAGGTAATAAGGCGGTACTTCAGTGGCACGAGAGGCGTATTCTTTACGCAGTGGATGACCTTCCCAATACTTAGGCAATAAAATACGGGTTAAATGGGGATGCCCGTCAAAATTAATCCCAAACATATCCCATACTTCACGCTCATACCAGTTAGCATTAGCCCAAATCCGAGTCGCGGTTGGAATAGTCAAATCTTTTTCCTGCAACGCCACTTTGATACGAATATCGCTATTTCGCTCGAGACTCATCAAATGATAAAACACGGTAAAATCACTGGCAGGTAAGCCATCACGATATTGACGTAAGCGTTCATCAATCGCCGATAAGTCAAGCAGCATCACATAAGGCTGGGGCACGGTACGAAGTGTCATTAGCACATCAAGTAAACTTTCTCTACTTACCCAAATCGTCGGTACATTATCCACCGTTTGCTGTTGCACAAAGGTGTGATTTTTTTGGGTTAAGACCTCTAAAATACTAAAGTCATGACTGTGGTTTTTAGCGTTCGGATTTATACTCATCGTTGATTCCGTATCATACAATACTTAATTACAGTGTGGGTTAGTAACCTGTCTTGTTGATAATGTCATTACTCGATATTATCAGGGCTACGTAAGTTTTTCACAGCAATACGGTCAGCCTGTTTGCGGTCACGTTCTGGCTGCATAATTGGCTGATAAATCCCTTGGTCATTGACATGAATACCCAATGGACGACGTTCTTTAGTAATGGATTCTTGTAGTAGCATGATCGCTTGAATCAATGCCTCTGGGCGGGGTGGGCAGCCAGGAATATACACATCAACAGGCAAAATTTTATCCACGCCTTGCACCACAGAATACACATCGTACATGCCGCCAGAATTGGCACACGCTCCCATCGAGATCACCCATTTTGGCTCAAGCATTTGCTCATATAACCGCTGAATAACAGGTGCCATTTTCATAAAGCACGTACCCGCCACGATCATCACATCGGCTTGGCGGGGTGACGCACGAATAACTTCTGCGCCAAAACGTGATAAATCGTGTACCCCTGTCAACGTGGTCGCATATTCCACATAACAACAAGACGTACCAAAGTTAAATGGCCAAAGCGAATGCTTACGTCCCCAATTTGCCAAGCTATGGGTCAAATCTTCCATACGCGTCATAACAACATTGCGATTGACTTCCTCTTCATCAATAATCTGACGCGTTTGTGCAGGAAATTTAGGCGTATCTGGATTGGCTTTAGTCAAGGTATATTTCATGATATTCACACCATTGAGCGATAAGTGGCTTTAAATAAAAAGCGCACTAATAAGTTATAGAAATAAATGTTGAGACATTAAAAACCCAAACCATTATGAAATGCACATACCCAAAGAATGGTCGGGCTAGAAATTATTTAATACTATTTACAGAAGATGGCTTGTTAACCGCACCCGATAATTGGGCAGGAATTTTCCCAGTGGGGTCAGTTTCTAATTCTGCAATACCATCAAAACGGGTAATCTCTGCCAAATTAAAGCCCGCCGGTGCGGCCGTCAGACGAGGAACTTTTGGTTTACGATCCGCAGGCGACCAGTTAAGTGCACCTTGCTTTAATAGATAATACAGCCCAATTAACAGCTCGGCTACAAAGATCACCACCGAGACAAACCCGACCCAACCTGCTTCACGCACTGACACCGCATAAGTATACAGATATAATGCTTCTAAATCGAAAATGACAAAGAAAATTGCCACTACATAGAATTTAGCAGACAGACGCATACGGGCAGTACCCACACTGATCACCCCAGCCTCAAAATTCTCTTCTTTTTGAAAGCCCTTTGATGTACCACCCAATAACCGTGGCACAACAAGCATAAAGATACATAACCCGACTGCGGCTAAAATAAAAACAATCGCTGACCAATCAAAGGCGAGAATCATAAAATGCTCCTTGGCTTGTTTTTAACAGACAGATAATTCAATAAATTGCTCTAAACTTATCTCACAATGAGCAAGTTACTACCACAATACGCAGACTTTTGGATAAATTAAGCTAATTAAATAAAGGCTGGTTAAAGCTATGAATTGACATCCTATCGTCTTTTTGACGCGTTGAAGTTATAGTTCAAAAGTATCGTATTAAAAGGGCTAGAACTTATCTATAGAATCTATCTAATTGTAATAAATTATTGCTAATACTGGCTAAGATTTCGCATATTTTACTCATTTTGCTGTAAAAATGCTAGGGTATTCATCAAAACTTCGTAAAAGCCACAAATTTGTAACAATAAAAAACCCTGCGTTTGCAGGGTTAGTTAAGCCATATTTTTTAATTAAACTAAATTTTTTAACTAATTTATAAATACATTTAACTCATCTATACCTCGATGCTAAACACCAAAAATTACCCACTTGATAAATTATTGATTAATTACGTCCACACCTTTGGGAGGCGCAAAGTTAAATTGTGCTCCAGCAATACTACCGTTACGCTTGATATTGCTAAAGCTAATAGTCGTGGTTTGACCCAAGTTATCGTTAAGTACCATCATGACAGGATTGCCACTGTTAAATGCAATACCTAAACTTTTAAAGTTCGCATTGCCATTTTTTGGGTATAAGACATAATAATTTTTATTGGCATAAGGTTGGGTGACTTTAAAATTAGCGGCAATTTTACTTGGATCACCCGACAGTAATAATGCAGGGGTATCGCCTACTTGGTTATTTACCGTTTGACGCGTGGCTTGGTTTAGGTCTTTATCATATACCCACAACGTGTTGCCATTTGCCACTATCAATTGAGAGGCGGCGCCGTTAACTTGCCAGCGAAATTTATTGGGACGCTGCACTTGCATGGTACCTGAAAAATTGCGGTTCGCCTTACCGCCTGTGGTATTTTGGCTAAAGTTTGCCGTCATGCTTTTGACACCGCCTAACAAGGTATTTAAGTTTTTAGTCGCTGTCGCTTCGCTTGCAGCAGCAGCTTGTGCGGTATTCATTGTCACGCTTAAAGGTAAGCCTACCATCATGGCGGCAGATAAAGTGGCGGTGGCAAGTCTTTTGCGAATAGACATAGTCATGGTTTTTCCTCTGGCATTTAAATTTTTAATTAATGAAACAAGTAGTTCAATAAAAGTACGGCTATTGTCGTCGAATTTTTCTTACCCTTCTAGTTATTGGGTGCAATGATTATGCCTTAACTTGTAACAAATGTAACAGCAATTCTGCTAAGTAGCGATTATCTTGCTTAATGCTATTTTTCTCCCGTCTGTAGCAACACTTAAGCAATAAAAAACCCAATAAGCAAGCCTATTGGGTTATCAGTAAGCGAGAATCAATTATTCTGCTGCACCTTCTACAAATACATAACGGCGATTAAATTTACCTTTTACAGCAAATTTTACCACGCCATCAGTCAAAGCGAATAATGTATGGTCGCGACCCATACCTACGCCTTCACCTGCGTGAAATTCTGTACCACGTTGGCGAACAATGATGTTACCCGCAAGAACTTGCTCACCGCCGAATTTTTTTACGCCAAGCATTTTTGGGTTTGAGTCACGACCGTTACGGGTCGAACCTGCGGCTTTTTTATGTGCCATGTCAGTTTCTCCTAGAGAAAGATAATGAGAGAGTAAAGGTAAAATCGCAAATTAAGCGGTAATCGCTGTAATTTTTAGCAAAGTATACCATTGACGATGACCTTGCTCTTTGTGATAGTGTTTACGGCGTTTGTGTTTGACAATACGTACTTTTTCGCCACGACCGTGTTCGATAACTTCCGCTTCTACCACCGCACCAGCGACCGTTGGCTGACCGATTTGGATATTGCTACCGTCAGCGATCATCAAGACATCTTCGATTTTGATGGTGTCGCCTTTTTCGGCTTTTAGCAATTCAACTTTTAATAGTTCGTCTTTTACCACACGGTGTTGTTTACCGCCGCTTTTGATTACTGCATACATTTTGGTTGCTCCAAAATTACCCGTACACCGTGATTATCGCCGTGATAATGCTTTTTAACGGATACACAGGGATGAATAAAAACTTAAATAAAAATAAGGGGCGAATTTTACTTGATTTGGGGATGTTTTTCAATGTTTTTGTGGGGATAAATGGCAGTGGTTACAAAAAAGTGTCATGGCTCATTTGGTATAAAAGTTTGGGTAAAAAAGAGAGCAAATTTTGGCGTTTTATGACAAAATAGTGAGAATTTTTTATTGCAAATCTGATTTTTATAAAAATTTAAAAATAGAGTAACCAATGACTGCCACCAATTCAAATCCGATTACCTATAACCAAATCCAAGCTATCGTCGCTGACGACTTTGACATCATGGACAAACAAGTCTTTGGTAGCCTAAACTCCAAAGTCAAGCTTGTGATGGCAGTTAGCCAACACGTCATCGACGCAGGGGGCAAGCGGATGCGACCGCTGATTGCCTTGCTTTGCTCACGGATTTGTGAGGATAAGCCGTCCGAACAAGCCATGCATCTTGGGGCGATTACCGAAATGCTCCACACCGCTACCCTTGTGCATGATGATGTAATTGATGATTCAGGGATGCGGCGGGGCAAACCGACCGCCAATGCGACGTGGGATAATCCGACGGCAGTTTTGGTGGGCGATTATTTGATTGCTCGTTCGTTTAATCTACTCGTTGGGTTTAATTCGTTGCCGCTGCTCAAGCTATTTTCTGATGGGACGTGCGATATTGCCGAAGGCGAGGTGTTACAGCTTCAGCACCAACACAATCCGCAAGCCACCGAAGATGATTATATGAAAATCATTGACGGTAAGACCTCTCGCCTGTTTATGATGGCAAGTCAAGGGGTGGCGATTTTGCACAATCGCCCCGAGTTTGATGAAGCGTTTGCCAAGTTTGGACAACATTTTGGCAATGCGTTTCAGATGATTGATGATGTGCTAGATTTTACAGGTGATAGTAGCGTTCTTGGCAAAAATGTCGGCGATGATATCGCCGAGGGTAAGCCGACGTTACCGCTGATTAAGGCATTAGAGATGACCACGGGCGAGGCTCACGAAAAATTACGCATTGCGATTCAAACGGGCGAAGTGGCAGATACAGACGAAATTATTGACTTGGTGAAGTCGAGCGGAGCGTTGGAGTATTGCCGAAATAAGGCGATTGAAGAAACTAAATTGGCAGAACAGGCGGTTTTGACCTTGCCTGAATCGAAATATCGTCAAGGGTTGCTTGATTTGATGACGTTAGCAAGTCAAAGGTTATATTAAAAATAGGTCATTAATTATTCATAAAAATTTGCTAATTTGCTATCAAAAAAATTTCCAAAATCAGAAATAGCAATGAATCAAAAAACTGACAACACCCCAAGCTCTATCAAATTCAAACCCTCCAAACACGCCGATTTTATGCAATCGGCAAAGGTTCGCACCCCCAAATACAAATTTTATGTCGAAATTGGGGGCGAATCGTACCATCCCACCATCGTCCTTATTATGGGGCTTGGGGCTCAAAGTCTGGTTTGGCGCAATGAATTTTGTTACGCCCTGATTCAAGCGGGCTTTCAAGTCATCCGCTTTGATAACCGAGATATCGGTAAATCTTCAAAGCTAAAACATAAAAAACTCACGCCCGCCCATGATTCACCTTTTTATAAAGCCAAACTCTTGGGCAAATTTGGGTTAGGCTTACCCGTCAAAAATCTCGAAACGCCATATGACCTCTACGACATGGCAGAAGACGTGTATCAGCTTTTAAAAATCCTAAATATCAAAACCTATCATGTGTTAGGGCAATCGATGGGCGGAATGATAGCCCAAATCATGGCGGTGCGTTATCCGCACCAAGTGCAAAAACTGGGGCTACTTTCCACCAGTAATAATCGCCCATTTTCTCGCCCGCCTGCTTTATCCGCCCTGCGAGCCTTTAGCCAGCCATTACCAGACACCGATGACACGCAAATCTTGACCGAACAGTTTGTACAAACCATTAAGACCATCGCCAGTCCTGATTATTTTGATGAAGCGGACGCCAAACAAAAGGCAGAAAAACTGTTTAAACGCCGCTTTTATCCCAAAGGTACAAGACGCCAGCTGTTAGCAATTTTGGCAACAGGCTCATTGGTTCGACTTGACCGCCAAATTCATCAGCCAACCCTTATCATTCACGGCAAACAAGATAAACTGATTCCATATACACACGCCTATTCACTTGCTAAAAATATTCCGAATAGTCATTTGATTATCTTGGATGATTTGGGGCATGATATTCCCTTACCCTTGGTGGAGAGGTTGGCAAGGTATTTTACCCAGCATTTTTCTTATTAGATTTTGGCAATATCGATCATCTGTTGCCAATCATTGGGCAAATCTTTGGGTATGGGTAAATCTTGCTCAAAATAATATTGTAGGCTTGCCATAAATAAATTTGCCATCATGGTGGCTTGGTAGTCAAGCCTAGAAAATTTGGCAGGGTCAAAATTGGGATATTTTTGTGCCAAGACAATAAAATTTTGCTTCATCATATCAAACATATCTTGATATAGATTATGGCGATGGGTACGAATTTTAAACAATGCCAACATCTGTTTGCGTAGTCCAAAGATATGCTGGGTATGTTGTTCTAAGATATATTGTAAGGCTTGATTATCAGTATCAAGTCGTGCCACCAAAATTTTGTGAATTTCAGCCTTAAAGTCATTAATCATCTGCCCAGTTAAGTCACTTTTACCACTGTAATATTTATAAAAAGTCGCTCGATTCACCAATGCTTTATCCAAAATAGTTTGAATAGTAATGCTTTCATAGTCTTGGCTGCTTAACAACTCGATAAAAGCTTCACGAATAACTTTATGCGTTTTGACAATGCGTAAATCCATGTTTAACCAATTCTTGTTGTAAATAACCTGAACTCGGGATAAGCAAAGCCCGACAAACTAAAAGAATTAAGCAATATC
>ERZ501005.29-NODE-29-length-63377-cov-15.665772_pt1 | contig 63377 bp, 53 predicted proteins | sample MGYA00248830_ERZ501005 | MGnify/ENA primary metagenome ERZ501005 (study PRJEB25958, sample SAMN03398565) | human skin metagenome | study: EMG produced TPA metagenomics assembly of the Human Skin Microbiome Metagenome (human skin metagenome) data set. | reverse complement strand
ACTATTATGCCTTGTTTTATCAGACTTTTTTGTTTTTTTGTCGTGTGCAAAGAAATTGGATAAATTTTACAAAATTTTTGTGCTTAAAATTTATAAATTTTTGCCTATTAAGGTGGTAAATAGTGCGTTTATCACAAATCTTTGCTAACGTTTAGTAGCTATGTTACGCTACACGCATCTTTAATTTTGGCTAGGAATGTTTGAATGTCAATGCGTAAACCTTTCACTGCGATTATATTGATGATGACAGCTGTGGGGCTCAATGCCGCCACCTATTATAAATGGACAGATAGCAACGGCGTACCGCATTACAGCCAATTTGCCCCTACCAATGGCGTGGATTTGAAAAAGGTTCAAGTGATTAATACCCGCGAGCTTGGCTCGCCTGCTGCTACGGCAACCGCCTCTACAAATGCTACAGGAACAGCCGCCAGTGCCACAATGAGTCCAGAACAAAAACGTATTGCAGAATTGGAAGCTCAAAACAAAGCCCAACAACAACAGCAAGATAAAGAACGTTGTAAAGCGTTACAAAATAATTTATCCAACTTAAATGTCGGCGGTCGGGTATACGAGATGGATAATAAAGGCGAGCGTAAATATTTAGATGGGCGTGAGATTGAGTTACGCCGTCAAAAAGTCGCCCAAGCGATCAGCCAATATTGTAAATAAGCGCCTTTTTAACTTGTTCACTTAATCAATTGTTCACTTAATCAATTAACTTATACCCTTGATCACCAACTCAATAGCGTGTGGCATATCATTGGCGGATAATGCATATTCGCCTTTTTGCTTGGCTAATTCATCACCCGCTTTGGCATGCATGAGCGTGGCAGTCAATAGTGGGTAATCGAAATTTAAGACCGTTTGCTGTGCCAGTAACCCTGCTACAATGCCCGATAAGCTATCACCCATGCCTGCCGTTGCCATGCCGGCGTTGCCAAGTCCGCAAATATGCACACTGCCCTGCTCTAAAACGAGCGTATTTGCCCCTTTAATCAGCCATGTGCCACCATACTTTTCGGCAAGTTGATCAAGTGCGGAGATTTTATCACTATCGACTTCGTTAAAGTCACGAGCGAGCAATCGCCCCGCTTCGCCCGAATGGGGGGTAAAATACAAGTTGGCAGATGGTAATTTTTTGAGCAAGGTGTTATCGGTTTTGGCGTTTGACTGGGTTAAACTTGCCAGATGATACAGCCCATCAGCATCAATCACGCCCGGTTTTTTGGTGTTTAAAATAGCGCTAAGGTAAGTTTTAAACAACTTAAAGCTGGTGCTATCTCGCCCCATTCCCATGCCTAAAGCCACCACATCGACCTGCTCAATCAGATTTTTAACCGCTTCAACGTGGTGTAAATCGGCGGTCATGGCATTGGGTAAAGTGGAGATGATACTGCTGTGAAATTGGCTGTGACATGCCACCGTGACCTTGCCCACGCCCACCGCAAAGGCACAGCTTGCTGACAGCAAACTCGCCCCTGCCATGCCCTGTCCTGCATGTTTGCCCGCATCAAGGTGATTGCCGCCGATAATTAAGACATGCCCGTAACTGCCTTTATGGGTGTTATTTGGGCGTTTAGATAAGGTGGGAAGTTGGGTGTGATAGAAAAAATCCGTTGTATTAAGCACAGGTATTAATGGCAAATCGATGACTTGCCCAACATAATCCTTGCTATCTTGAAGATGTAAGCCGACTTTGCGAGCAATTAGGCAAAGCGTAATATCAGCTTTGACGGCGGTTTTATTATACACCTTGCCATCGGTAGCGTTTAGCCCACTTGGCACATCGATAGCGATAATTTGACACTGGCTAAAACGTTGTTTATAGTCAGTCATCCAGTTGATTATGCGGGCAAAATCGCCGGCTGGTGGTTTATTTAAGCCAATGCCAAATACCCCATCAATAATCGCATCAAAATGAAATGCCACGTCTTTTTGCAAATTTAAAAAATCGGTTACCGTGAAAATTGTGCCATTAAACAAGGCTTTGGCTTGTTTGGCATTTTCGGTGGTAGGCGGTGCAATTTCAAGCACCAAGATTTGCCAGTTGGGACAAGTTTGGCGCAAAAAACTGGCTAACGCCCAACCATCGCCGCCATTGTTGCCACCCCCAACAGCCACCAGCACCGATTTTTGTATTTGCTCAACATTTGACCGCAACCAATATGCCATTTGCCAAGCCGCTTGTTGCATTAAACCGAAACTGTCATGGGTGCTAAACCACTTATTTTCAAAGCTATCAATCTGTTTGGGCGTATAGCAAGGGATGGCATGTGAAAGCGATTGCATAAGTTTCTCTAAGCAAAATTTTTATTGGTATAATAACGCTATTTTAGCGAATTTGCGATAGTATGACTGCCAACGAATTTGTGCCAGACCCTGATTTATACAGCTTAAAAACTTGGATAAAACAGCAAGCCCTTGACCTCGGTTTTGCCGATTGTGGCGTGGTGCATCCCGATAATCCCATCTTTGCCAAACAGCTCACTGCACTACAAACATGGCTGGCTGATGGCAAACATGGCACGATGAATTTTTTCCTTGAAAACCGTGACAAACGTGCCAATCCTGCATTGCTGGTCGAAGGCACGCAAAGCATCCTCAGCGTGCGGCTAGACTATCTGGTAACCGCGCCGCCAAAACGTGCTATTCCCGACAACGAGCGACCCAATCACGCCATCATCGCGCGCTATGCCCGCGGACGAGATTACCACAAAATCATGCGCGGTCGGCTAAAAACGCTTGCCAATCGCATTGATGAAAAGTTAAAAACCGACTATCCGCATTACGCCGAGGGTTTTATTTTTCGCCCATTTAGCGATTCTGCACCGATTTTTGAGCGGGCGTTGGCGGAGCAAGCAGGCTTGGGCTGGACAGGCAAACATACGTTACTCATCAATAAACAGGCGGGGTCGTTTTTTGTGTTGGGCGAACTGTTTACCAGTTTGCCCTTACCTGCCGACACACCAGTCACCCAAAGCCATTGTGGCAGCTGCCGAGCGTGCATCCATGTCTGCCCGACCCATGCGATAAAAAAGACCAAGACGGGGGGATTTGAGGTCGATGCCCGCCTGTGTATTTCGTATTTAACGATAGAACTTGATGGCAAAATCCCTATCGAACTGCGTGCAAAAATCGGCAATCGGATTTTTGGCTGTGATGATTGTCAGCTGATTTGCCCGTGGAATAAATTTGCCAAACTGGCGATGATTGAAGATTTTAACCCTAAACATGGCTTGGATAGTGCCACCTTGCTTGAGCTATGGGGTTGGAGTGAGGCGGAATTTTTGGCAAAAACCGAAGGCTCACCGATCCGGCGTACAGGCTATGATAATTTTATGCGAAATGTGGCAGTGGCATTGGGTAATGCCCCATTTAGCCAAAAAATCATTGATCAGTTAAAAGCAAAATATCCAATGTTAAGCGAAAACGCGCAAGAACATATTGATTGGGCGATTGAACAACAATATTCAAAGCATTAAAACAAAATATCAAAACGATGAATTCGGCAGATTTAAAAATTCAATTTCTTTTTTGCTTGATTTTCTACCCAAAATCGCATTGCGCTGGGGATAACGCCCGTATTTATCAATCATCGCTTTATGCTTATATTCAAAATCGAGCGTTTGTTCGCTAGCATATTGTTCAAATAACGGCACAGCTTTGGCATGAATGTTGGCAGATTCTGAATGCATCATGGGCATTAAGGCAAAATTGCGTTCATCTAGGCTTAAAGTTTTAAAGTCAACTTGTTGAATAATTTCTTGCGATAACACCAATGCCATGCCATCTTGGGCAAAAGCATCTGGCGTGTCACGATAGATATTGCGCGAAAATTGGTCAAGTACAATGATTTCAGCAAGCCTACCCTGTGTTGTGGTTCGCCAGTTGTTAAGTTCGCCTTGTTTGGCTTGCTCAAGGGTCGCTAAGAATTTTTCTTTTAGTGTGTTATCAAATTTGTCATTTTTTTCAAACCAATAGGGTTGATTGGCTTTATCAAACCAAAAATCTAACACGTCTTTAACAGTAACGGTTGACACGTTTTTCCCCCTTAGCATTTTTAACAATTTTGCGTCTTTGGTCTATTTTACCTATAATGGGTAAAATTTTCAGCAGAGAACGACTATGTATCCATTTTTGCGTCTTGGTTCGCACACAATTAGAAGTTTTATCAAACAAAAACAAGGACAAACGCTTAATATTACGGATGTTGGCGAGATTACGATAACTGCCAATATCAACGATATTGATAATTTTCTTGAGATGAATAACGGGCGCATTTTTACCCTGTTTGACTTAGGGCGCAATGATTTGGCGATTCGGTCAGGACTTGCTAAAAAATTGCTTAAGCACCGTTGGGGCTTGGTGGTCGCAGGTAGCACGATTCAATACCGTAAACGAGTGCGACTGTTTGATAAAGTGACGATAAAGACGCAACTGGTGGCAGTGGACGAACGCTGGTTTTATATTGAGCAAAGCATGTGGGTCAAAGGTCAACCGACTTGTCATGCGTTGCTGCGTACAGGCGTGACCAACTTGATGACAGGCAAAGTAATCCCCACCGCCACAGTGCTCGACGCCATTGGTGAAAAAGACGTTGATTTACCACCCAACGATTGGGTACAAGCATGGGCAGACGCCGATAAATTGCGGCCGTTTCCACAAGCAGACAAACCTGAGAAACACGCATGAAATTAACTTTAAATGATTTTGATTACCATTTGCCCGAAAGTTTAATCGCTCGCTATCCGCTAGCCGAGCGCTCCGCCTCTCGTTTGCTGTATTTACCAACAGATGGCAAGCCACAAGACAAACAATTTACCGATTTACCTGATTTATTAAATCGAGGCGATTTAATCGTGTTTAATGACACCAAAGTCATGAAAGCGCGCTTGTTTGGACAAAAAGCAAGTGGTGGGGCGGTCGAGGTATTGGTCGAGCGTATTTTGCCTAACGATGCGATGACTGCCCTTTGCCATGTCCGTTCAAGCCGCAGTCCAAAGGTTGGGCAAACGCTGACCCTTGCTAACGGGCAAATTCACGTGACTATGACGGGACGTGAGGAAAATTTATTTGTCTTAAAGTTTGATCAACCGATTTTACCTGTGTTAGAAAAATTTGGCGAGTTGCCCATTCCGCCGTATTTTGAACGTCAAGCCGATGACAATGACGAAACCCGCTACCAAACGGTATTTCACGACCCTAACAAACTTGCCAGTGTCGCTGCGCCCACCGCAAGCTTACATTTTGATGAGGCGATTTTGGCACAGTTAAAAGCTAATGGGATTAATACTGCTTTTGTCACGTTGCATGTGGGGGCAGGTACGTTCGCCCCTGTCAAGACGGACGATATTTTAAATCATAAAATGCATAGCGAATATGCTGAGCTGCCGCAAATCACCGCAGATTTGATTAACCAAACTAAGGCGAGCGCTGGCAAGGTGATTGCAGTGGGCACCACCGTCACTCGGGTACTTGAAACCGCGTTTCAAAAGACGGCAAGTTTTGACAATCCTGACTTATCAGCTTGGGCGGGCGATACCGATATTTTTATTTATCCAAGTTACCGTTTTGGGGTGATTGACCGCTTGATTACCAATTTTCATTTGCCAAAATCCACGCTGTTGATGCTGGTGTCAGCCTTTGCAGGAACAGATGCCATCAAACAAGCGTACCAACATGCCATCAAGCAGCAATATCGCTTTTTTAGTTATGGTGATGCCATGTTATTGGATAAGGCATCAGATTGATAAATTCAGGAAAAACCATGATGACTAGGCATTTTAATCACATCACCCGTGGTTTAATGATTGCAAGTATCAGCCTTGTGGCGATGAGCTATGCTGCTGTTAAGTCCAACCAAGTAAGTATGGTTGATAGGCAAAACCAAGACCTTGCTACGATTGTGCCACCACCTGACCCTAATGCGGTGGTTAATTTGGTCGCGGTGGGTGATATCATGATTGGCTCGTTATTTCCCAGCAAAGACTTTTTGCCAAAAGATGATGCCAAACATAGCTTTGATGCGGTGTTACCTTTTTTAAAAGGCGATGTGGTATTTGGCAATCTTGAAGGCTCACTGATTGATAACGGCACTTCGAGCAAATGCCCGCCGGCTGCTATAAACAACCCACCCAATAAGGCAGGCAATAATGCGGCAAGCTACCTAACCGCAGCCCCTACCCAACCTACAAAAACCACAACTTCATCAACCAAAGCGCAAACCTCAGATAAAACAAGCGATAAATTAAGCGATAAGCCTTCTGATTCACCACCGCCTCGTACCTGCTACGCCTTTGGCATGCCTACCCGCTATGCCCAAGTGATTAAAGACGCAGGGTTTAATCTTGTCAGTATCGCCAACAATCACGTGGGTGACTTTGGCGATGCTGGGCGCGCCAGTACCTCAAGCACGCTGGATAAAGTGGGAATTTATCACGCAGGTTTGCTATCAAAACCTACCACCACCTTTACTGTGAATGGCATTAAATACGGTTTTGTTGCCTTTGCTCCCAATATCGGCACAGTATCGATTAACGATATCGACAATGCCAAAAAATTGGTAAAAGAGTTAAATAAAAAAGTTGATATTGTCATTGTGTATATGCACGGCGGCGGCGAAGGCGCGGACAATACCCACGTGCCAAAAACCGATGAATTATACCTCAACGAAAATCGGGGTAATGTCTATGCTTTTGCCCACACCATGATTGATAACGGGGCAGATGTGGTGCTTGGTAGCGGACCGCACGTCACCCGAGCGATGGAAGTGTATAAAAATAAAATCATCGCTTATAGTCTTGGCAATTTTAATACCTATGGGGCGTTTAACTTAAAAGGTGTGGCGGGCATCTCGCCGATTTTAAACATCAGCCTTGCCAAAAATGGCGATTTTGTGTTTGCCAATGTCACCTCCAGCAAACAAAGCAAAGAAAATGGCTTACAACTCGATAATACCCACCAAGCTTTTAATGAGCTAAAATGCTTGACCCAAGCTGACTTCCCCGAAACGCCGTTAGAATTTAAGAACCATATGGTCACGCTTAAATCCGCTTCTGCCAACAGCGCCTTGTCGACAAGTGAAGCAAAACCTTGATAAAACTGCTATAATTTGCCAAATTTTTTGCTAGATTGATGACGATGAAATTTACCCTACACAAAACCGCCACAGGTGAAAGCCGTGCCCGCCGTGGTACAGTGCATCTGGCGCATGGCGATGTCCAGACCCCTGCGTTTATGCCTGTTGGCACTTATGGTACCGTCAAGGGCATGCTGCCTCGTGATATTCATGCCATCGGGGCAGAGATTATTCTTGGCAATACCTTCCACCTTTGGCTACGCCCAACCACCGAGGTGATTGACAAATTCGGCGGGTTGCATGATTTTATTGGTTGGAATAAACCGATTTTGACCGATTCGGGCGGCTTTCAAGTGTTTAGCCTTGGGGCAATGCGAAAAATCAAGGAAGAAGGCGTGCATTTTCGTTCGCCGATTGATGGGGCAAAGGTGTTTTTATCGCCCGAAATCTCGATGCAAATTCAAAAGTCGCTCAATTCTGATATCGTGATGCAGTTTGATGAATGTACCCCCTACCCGGCGACCTTTGCTGAAGCGGATAAATCGCTTGAACTGTCGCTACGTTGGGGCAAACGCTGCCTTGATGAACATGAGCGCCTTGGCAATACCAATGCATTATTTGGTATTATCCAAGGCAGTATGTACCATGATTTACGCCAAAAATCATTGGAAGGGTTATTAAACTTAAACTTTGATGGCTATGCGATTGGTGGATTGTCAGTTGGTGAGCCGAAAGAGGAAATGCTAAACGTCTTAAATTACTTGCCCGATGATATGCCGCACGATAAACCCCGTTATTTGATGGGCGTGGGCAAGCCAGAGGACATTGTGGAAGCAGTACGCCGAGGCGTGGATATGTTTGACTGTGTGATGCCCACCCGCAATGCCCGAAATGGTCATTATTTTATCACCTTTGGTGCGGTCAAAATTAAAAATGCCGTACATCGTTTTGATGAAAGTCCGCTAGATAGCGCGTGTGATTGTTATACCTGTCAAAATTTTAGCCGTGCGTATTTGCACCATTTGTTTAAATGTAATGAAATGCTGTCGGCACAGCTTGGTACTATTCATAACTTACGCTACTATCAACGCTTGATGGCAGGGATTCGCCAAGCCATCGAAACTGATAGCTTTGATGAATTTGTTACTAAGTTTTATCAACAACAAGACTTACAAACACCTGAATTAAACTTATCCTAAAAACGAAGCGCCTTGATTGGCGCTTTTTACTTTTGTGTCAAACCGTTTAACGCACCAGCCCGCGATGGCTATTGATGAGTGAATCGAGCAGAAGCTGGACTCGAGGTTCATGCGGTAACACTTGTGTCTTGACTGCTGCTATCGCTTCTTCTTTGGTCAAGCCTGAGCGAAAAATTAATCGATACGCTTGGCGTAGATAATCGATGGTCTGTTTTGACCAGCCTTTACGCCGCATGCCTTCAATATTTAGCCCATGACTTTTGGCAGGGTTGCCTGATACCATGTTATAAGCGGCAACGTCTTTTAAAATCAAACTTGCTCCACCAATCAAGCTATAATCATCCACATGACAGAATTGATGAATCCCCGAATTACCGCCCACAATGATATGATTGCCAATATGTACATGCCCTGCAATGCCGACATTATTGGCAATGACGTTATCATCGCCTATCACACAGTCATGTGCCACATGGGTATTGACCATCAATAGATTGCGGCTACCGATTTTTGTCAACCCCTTATCTTGGATAGTGCCACGGTGCAAGCTACAAGCTTCACGGATGCGATTGTCATCCCCAATTTCTAGCCAAGTTTCTTCGCCTTGGTATTTTAAATCTTGACAATCTTCACCCACACTGGCAAATTGAAAAATCTCATTGCGTTCACCGATTCGGGTACATTTTGCCACTACCACATGCGGATGAAGCACTGTATCTGCCCCAATCGTCACGTGCTCGCCCACAATACAATATGCCCCAATGGTTGCGGTGGGGTGAATTACCGCTGTGGGGTCGATAATGGCAGTTGGGTGAATGGTCATGGCAAATCCTCAAATACATATGAATTGGCAAAATATTTGTGATAAAACATTTTACGCCTTCATCACGTGAGCCCGTGGCTAAACAGCTTAGTGGCTTATCTGCTATTTTATTGAGTCTGGTATCTCATTGAGATCATTACGATTAATATAGACAAGCATAAAAACGCACATTATAGCATTTTTGCTAAATGATAGTAGTTTTCAAGTTGGCAAAATGCGTAGAAAATTTTTAAAACCCAAACAGTTTTTAATAGGTGAAAACGCTGCAATAAAAAACGGATTAGCGCTCTAATCCGTTCAATCTTCTTGCCAAAGAACGCGCTCAAACACGGTTACGTTAACGCTAACTTAGTTATAGCGATAATTATTAATAGTGAGTGCGCTGTTCAGAAATAATCACTTCGGCACACGCTGCAAGTTCCTCACCCACACACGCCGTGCAGCTAAATTTATAAATATTATGTCGCTCCATGGTCTTGGTGGCTCGCAAAATAAGCTGGTCGCCAGGAATAACTTGCCGTTTAAATCGTACTTTTTCAACGCCTGCAAATAAATAGATATAGCCATCACGGGGCTTGACATTTTTGGTAATAAACCCCAATACCCCCGCCGCTTGTGCCATCGCTTCGACCATCAATACCCCCGGCATAATGGGCTCTTCAGGAAAGTGCCCGTTAAAATACGGCTCATTGATGCTGACGTTTTTGATCGCGGTTAACCAATCATTAGGACGACAAGCTGTGACACGATCTAGTAATAAAAATGGGTAGCGGTGGGGTAAATACTCTTTTAATTCAAGACTATTGAGTGGCAACGTGATATTTCGTTCGGCAAGTTGTTGTAAGTCTTGTGCGGTGAGTTTTTCAGTATCCATGCGGAATACTCCTATTTGGCAAGGCATTAGAGGAATTAACACCTTTTTTAAAAAACCTTATTGTACTCTGTTTAGTTTTGAGTTTACAGTTGTTTTCTCAAATTTTTCGCTAGTTGGGTTGGGTTTTAACGGGTGGCAAGCTGTTTAAATTTAATGACTGCCCGCCGCCATATCGGGGTAGCCAGCATGGGTATACCCGATGAATAGCTGCCTGCTTGGGTAATAGATTTGGTAACCATGGTCATCCCAGTAAACGTTACGTCATCACAGACTTCGATATGACCAGCCATGCCAACACCGCCTGCAAGCATGCAGCGCTTGCCAATTTTGCTACTGCCTGCGATACCTGTACAAGCTGCAATAGCGGTGCCATCGCCAATTTGTACATTGTGAGCAATTTGAACTAAATTATCAATAATCACGTTATCCCCGATTATTGTATCCCCCAATGCCCCACGGTCAATACAGGTGTGGCTACCGATACGCACTTGATTACCAATTATAACCTTGCCAAGTTGGTGAATTTTTTGCCAGCCTTGGGTCGCAGGGTCACCTTTTGGGGCAAAGCCAAACCCTTCATTGCCAATGCTTGCATGGCTGTGTAGGGTCACGCTGTTACCCAAAGTACAATGATGACCGATAAAAACATGGGGTTTGATTAGGCAATTTTGCCCAATACAAGCAAAGTCTTCAACCACCACATGGCTATCAATTTGGCTATGGTTACCAATACTCGCCCCCTCACCGATCACAGCATATGCCCCTATTTTGACGTGATTGCCAAGTTGGGCAGTAGGATGGATGATAGCCGTCGCGTGTATGGCGTTATCGTCATTTGTGGGGGCAGACTGATAAGCAAAATAGGGCGTCAAAATAGCATACGCCAAATATGGGTTATCCACCACCAGCGGCACAGTATGGGCAGGCAGGTGGTCAAGTTGATTTTGCTTGAGTAACACCGCCGCCGCCGATGTACTGGCTAACTCATGGGCGTATTTTGGGTTGGCTAAAAAAGCCAAATCATCATTGTTTGCCTGTTGTAAGGGCGCAAGTGTGTTAATCACAATATTAAGCTGTGATGGTGTTAGGTTGTTTTGGAGCAAAATACCATATTCCTGTAATCGCCCAATCAGACTTGCTAACGTTAATTGCATGACTCCCCCACCTACTTTGAACTTATTATAAAAAAACGCAATAACAGGTATTGCGTTTTTTTAGACCTATTGACGTTAACGCACTTGCTCATTTAATTTTTGGGTGACCTCGTTGGTAATATCCCATTCAGGTTTTACAAACGTCACATTACGGTCACGGCTATCTAGCAAAATATCGATATTTTTTTGTTTGATTAGCCCTTCAGTGATAGCTTTAATGGTGGGTGACACCCGCTGTAATACCTCATTTTCGCTATTGGTAAGTGTCGTTTGAATTTGCTCCGCCACTTGGTCATAACCTTGCATATTGGTTTGCACTTGCTTGGCAAGGTCTTGTTTTTGCGCATCGGTGAGTTTACCTTGTTGGCTATCAAACTGCTGCTGCAATCGGTCAATATTGGCTTTATAAGTTTGGAGCTGCTGTTGTTTGGGTTTTAAGCTGGCTTCGAGGTTGGCAATTTTGGCTTTGGCAAAGTTACTGTTACTAATTGCCACCTGTGAGTTCCATACTGCCACGTTATTAGCAAAAGCCATATTGGCAAACAGTCCGACTCCTGTCAAAGCAAATGCGGTTAAAATCGATTTCATAGCGGGCTCTTTAAAATGTGTTATTGAATAAATCAGCATAAATTGTTAAAGCATATTAGAATAAACGTCCGATTTCAAATTGAACTTTGTCTGTTTCATCGCCATCTTGTTTATTTAATGGCACAGCATAGCTCAACGAAATAGGGCCAATTGGGGTAATCCACGTAAATCCTGCTCCCGCGCTAAACCGCATGGTATTATCATTGTATTTATCATTTAATAACGAATAAGAGGTGCCATTAATATCGATTTTTTCCTTGTCTTTATTCGTGGTATCAAAGACTTGCGCCCCATCAACAAACAGTACAGGACGGATTTGGCTTGCCCAATCGGCTTTTGATGGCATCGGTAAAATTAATTCACCCGAAACTTGTGCCAAAGCATTGCCCCCAATGGCCTCTGGATATAGGTCGTTATTGTTATTATTTACCGCACGGAAATAACGGTTACTGCGCGGTCCTAAGCTATAGTTTTCATAGCCGCGTACCGAGCCATAGCCGCCTGCAAAGAAGTTTTCCCAAAATGGTAAGTCGTTACCATAACCCAGTTTGGTATAAGCGCGTAACACTGAGCCTTTATAAAATGGGTGATAATAATTGCCTTCATACACCAATTTTTGATATTGGGCATCCCCAAACGATAAGTTTAGATCAACGGAATGTCTCATCCCTTTGGTTGGGAACACCCCCTTATCAAGGTTATTCATCGTCCAGCCTAAATTAATGCCATAGGTGTCATAATCGGCATCAAAATTTGGGGTGCTATTGCCAAATTTGTCAGTGTCGTTTTTGATGTTTAGCCCTGAGTTATTTTCGTCCCTTAAATATTTTAAGTTCGATAACGCAAGCCAACTGCCCGCTCGCACCGTCGTACGGTCAGCATTTAGCCCAAAACTAACACTTTTGGTCTCATCGACAGGGTAGCTAAAGTTTAAATTACCCCCATAAGAGTCAGTAACATAATTTGAGATATTTTTCGGGTCATATTTGGTTTCACGATAGTATAAATTTGCCCCTTGTGACACCCCATCTGGCGTAAAATACGGATTGACATAGCCTAGACTATAGCTATTTAAGGTTTCTGAGCGCGATAAAGAGATGTTCACGCGATTGCCTGTGCCCAAAAAGTTGGACTGACTTAAGCCTGCTTGGAACGTCAAACCGCCACTTTGTGAGTAACCTGCCGCAATCGTTGAGTTACCCGAGGGTTGCTCTTCAACCGACACATTTACATCCACTTGGTCGGGCGTGTTGGCAACAGGTTTGATATCGATGTTAACTGTTTTAAAATAACCTGTGCGCATGAGTCTTGCCCGAGACAACTCAATTTTTTCATTAGACGCCAATGCCCCTTCCATTTGACGCATTTCACGGCGTAACACTTCATCCGCGGTTTTGGTGTTACCGGTAAAATTAATACGATGAACATACACAGGGCGAACCGGATCAATAAAAAAGTCCATATCAACGGTATGCGTCGCATCGTCAATATGCGGAACAGGGCGAACTTGGGCAAAATAATAGCCATCATTACCATAAAGGGTGGTAAAATTTTGGACAGTGGTGGTAATTTGTTGTTGTGAATACTGATCACCTGCTTTGAACGCGACTTGCTCCTGCAATTTTTTGGTATCATACGTTGGATTGCCCAAGAAATTAACTTTACCAAATTTATAGCGATCGCCCTCGGTCAAGTTCAGCTCAATATACACCTTGTCTTTTTCTGGGCTGATATTTAGCACCGCATCATTGACCGAAAATTTAACAAAGCCGGCATTTTGGTACAAGGCGGTCACATTCTCAAGGCTGGCTGCCAATTTTTCACGCGCATAGCGGTCGGATTTGCTAATCACATTCACCCATGATGTTTCTTTGATATTCATGGCTTGCTTGATTTCTTTATCGCTAAAGTGCTTATTGCCCAAAATCTTAATATCAACGACACGGGCTGGTTTGCCTTCAGTAAAGTTAAATTTTAATGCCACGCGGTTGTTATCAAGCGGGGTCTGTACCACTTCGACATCGCTATTATAGTAGCCTTGTTGGTTATATTGCTGTTTAAGCTCATTTTGAATTTGTTCAACCGTGGATTGCTTTAACACATTACCCTCAGCAATGCCAATACGCTTTAAACCATCGGTTAGCGCCTCTTTTGGAATGAGTTTATTGCCCTCATAGCTAACACTTGCAATAATAGGGCGTTCAACCACATTAAATACCAACACATTGCCTGCTTGGGCGGCTTTGACATCGGAAAAATTGCCTGTGGTATACAAGGCTTTGACACTCTCGGCAACGTTGCTATCAGTCGCAGTTTCACCTGCATTGACAGTGATTAATGGGTATAAGCTGTCAGCGGAAATGCGTTGTAAGCCATTAAACTTAACATCCGCCACATTAAAATTGGCTGCTTGGACACTTGTGGCAACAATAGCAAGGGGGGCAAGAACAAATAACGCTGAATTTCGCATAGCAATTTTTTTCCAAAAGGCAGTTTGCTTGATAAAGTAATAATTTCAGATACCTAGAAAAACCTAAAATAACACTCGTTAAAACTGTTAAGAACCCGTTAATCTCTGATTGTCAATAAGATGATTGTGGGTATTCAACTTACTAAGATTCTAAAGTACAAGAAAGCAAATTTGGGGTATTTTAGCAATTTTCTTGGTGGTTTGCCTAAAAAGTTTTTGCTCATCTTTTTATTGAACCAGAAAATTTACAAATTGCCATAAGGTAAGCTAATTTGCAGGCAAAGTCTAGTATTAAAAAAACACCTCATTGCAATTAGACACAATGAGGCGTAGAGATGTTAAACGGGTCAAGTGGTTACTGGCGAATCATAAGGCTTTCAAAAGTACAAGATTAAAGCACTAAAAAAGTCGGCTAATATCATTACCAATTGCCAACAACATGAAACAACCAAGCAAAACAAGCCCGATATTCATCCCAACGGCTTGAAAATTCTCTGGCAGTGGTTTACCTCGAATGGCTTCATAGGCATACATCACGATATGCCCCCCGTCTAATACAGGAATAGGCAATAAATTTAACACCGCAAGGCTTAGGCTAATGATTGCCATAAATGACAATACAGCTTCCCAACCGATGCTAAAGCTTTGATTGGCAACTTTAGCAATGGTAATCGGGCCTGACAAATTCTCTAGTCCGATTTTGCCTGTAATCATTTTACCCATGGAGCGAAGGGTCATTTTACTTAAGTCAACCACTTGCGCTGCGGATTTACCGACAGCAGTAAAAGCATCATATTGAATGGTTTTTTGGTATTCAGCCGGGATATGAACTTCAGACGGTTTTGCCCCTGCGCCAATTTGCCCAAAACGATTGCCCATCACATCTTTTTTGGCTTGGGGCATGATTTGTAGTTGGACTGGTTGTCCATTTCGCATAACACGGATATTTAGCAGTGTTTCAGGATTGTTTTTGACGATTTGGCTAAAACTTAACCAATCGGTAATCGGTTGCCCATTCACCACAGTGATCAAATCGCCCGTTTTTAAGCCTTGATTAAATGCTGCACTGTTTGGCGCAATCTCACCGACAATCGGGGTAATTTTAGGCTGCCAAGGAATCGCCCCTAGCGCATCGATTGGGTTGGTCGATTTGCCGTTGTTAGACTTCATAAATTTATCAATTGGCACAGCCACTTGGCTTATACCGTTGCTATGATTGACTGTCACAGCGATGGTGCCAGTATCGCCCATTTTATCGGCTAACACATAATTGATATCTTGCCAACTCTCCACCTTTTTACTATCAATCGCGGTGATCTCATCGCTAATTTGCAGACGACTGTGACTGGCAGGGGTATTGGGAGCAATACTGCCAATCTTGGTCGCCAAAATGGTGTGCGGGCTCATCAATAGCACCCAAAATAAGGTCATAGCAATGATTAAGTTCATTACCGGCCCTGCCGCCACGATAGCAATTTTTTTCCATGCGGTTTGGGTATTAAAGGCAAGGTGGCGTTCTTTGGGGTGAACTTCACCTTCTCGCTCATCGAGCATTTTGACATAGCCGCCCAATGGCACGGCAGACACCGCATAGTTAATGCCGGTTTTTTTGCTAGTCCACGATAGTAATTTTGGACCAAAGCCAATCGAGTAGGTCAGTACTTTGACGCCACACAACCGTGCAACAATATAATGTCCCCATTCATGCAATGCCACTAAAGGTCCAAGCACCACAATTGCCGCTAAAACCGTTAAGATAAAGGTCATATGTCCCCTTGGATCAATATCAATCAATATGTGGATTATTGGCTATTTAATGATGGCAGAATTGTCAAAATCAATCTATGAAAGAGTTACCAAATGACAAAATAGCGGTATTAGAGGACAAAATTTTTTGCCAAATTTTCAATACTTTGCTGGGCAATTTTTCTCGCCGTTTTATCGGCTTGTAAAATATCCTCAAGTGAACGGATGATTTGTTGCAAGCTGTGGTTTAGAACCGTTTCGTTGATATCGGCAATATCGGTCAAACGGATTTTCTTGTCTAAAAACGCCTGCACCGCCACTTCGTTACTGGCATTAAGTGCAATACACGCATAACTGCCTTGTTCCATCGCTTGGTAGGCAAGTTTTAAGCATTTAAATTTGGTTAAGTCGGGTTTAATAAAATTTAGATGACTTAGGCTAAAAATATCTAATCGCTCGACCCCACTATTAATACGCTCAGGATATGCCAATGCATGGGCAATCGGCGTTCGCATATCGGGGCTACCAAGTTGTGCCAAAAACGAACCATCACTGTACTCCACCATCGAATGCACGATGCTTTGCGGATGAATTGCCACCTCAATATTAGCCACGGGCATATCGAATAGAAAACTGGCTTCAATCAGCTCTAGCCCTTTGTTCATCATGGTAGCACTGTCTACCGAGATTTTTTGTCCCATCGACCAATTGGGGTGCTTTACTGCCTCGGCAACTGATGCTTTTTGCATATCGTCAAAACTTTTTGTCAAAAAAGGGCCACCTGAAGCGGTCAGCCATAATTTTTTTACCCCGTGATTAGATTGGTGAATTTGCGCACGCTGTTGTTGCACCGCAAATGGCAAACATTGAAAAATGGCGTTATGTTCGCTATCAATCGGCAATAATGTTGCACCCGATTGCTGAGCTGCTTGCATCATCAACTCGCCTGCCATCACCAAGGCTTCTTTATTGGCAAGTAAAATGGTTTTGCCTGCTTGTGCTGCCGCTAAGGTCGAGGGCAAGCCTGCTGCCCCAACAATGGCTGCGACCACAATATCAACGTCCGGCAAAGTCGCAAGCTGAATTAAGCCCGCTTCGCCTACCAAAATTTGACAATCGAGGTTGTGCTGTTTTAGTAATTCGGCAAATTGTTCGGCTTTATTTTGGGGCACACAGACAAATTTTGGCTTAAAGCTCTGACAGAGTGACAACAATTTATCAAGGCGAGAAAAACCTGTTAAACCAATGACTTGATAACGGTCGAGATATTGAGCGATAACCGATAACGTGCTATCCCCAATTGAGCCTGTCGCGCCAAATAGGGCGATATTTTTTTTCATTTTTTGCTTTTATCCATAGGGTATGGAACAGTTGGATAACTATGTATCAACTTATTCATAGGAATTGTTATTGTTTAGCGTATGGATGCGTTGTTATGAGAAATTGTAGTGTAGTCATTTTATTCATTACTTTAGCCTAAATAATATGAAAAAATTTCATCGCCCAAAAACCTAACGCAAAAATTGGTACAGCTGATAATTGTGAATCAATACGGTCAAGTATGCCACCGTGCCCAGGTAATAATGAACCAGCATCCTTGACGCCTGCATGACGTTTGAGCATACTTTCAAATAAATCACCAAATACGGACATCACAATTGTGACTAACGACAGTAGTAAAAAAAGCCCTATCGCTAACCCCGACCAATTTTTTAACAAGCCAAAAGACACGCCTAATACGACCAGTGCGCCTGTGGCTAATCCGCCCATTAGGCCTTCAACGCTTTTATTGGGCGATACGTGTGGGGACATTTTGCGTTTGCCAAATTTTCGCCCGACAAAATATGCCCCACTATCGGCACACCACACCAAAACAAACACATATAACAGCCACCATGCTGATAATGACCACAAATAATACATGGCGGTGATTGCCGCGCTTAACATGACTATACCAATGACATATAAATGCTTGCCATACCATGCGTTTGTACCAGCAGGATAGCGACTGACCCAACGTATCACAAACAGCCAAAGCACCGCTGAAAGTGTCCAAAAACCTACCCAGAGTAATAATGTACCCGCAATTTTGCTTAACATTAACAACAATATAACAACCGCCAACAACACCCCGCAATAGATATAATCAAAGGGTTTAGTGGGTTTGGTAGGAATTTGTTTTGCAGGTGTGTGATAGTTGGCGGGGTTTTTATCAAGGGCAGGCATCAGTTTTGACCATTCAAACGCCGCAAATCCCGCCTCAAGCAATAATAATGGCAAAATCAAATAAGATTCACGAGTGGCAAACATGGCAACGCCCACGACTATTAATAAAATAATGGCGGTTCTAATGCGCTCCCACATACTGCATCCTATTGAATTTTTTATTATTTTATAATTATTTCAAACCTAAGATTTGTTCTGATGTTTTGCCAAAACGTCGTTCACGCCGTGTGAATATAGCAATCATTTTATCAAGCTCAATTGGCGAGAAATCGGGAAACAGCGTTTCGGTAAAAAATAACTCGGCATAGGCACATTGCCATAGCAAAAAGTTAGAAATACGATAATCGCCGCCTGTGCGAATCAGCATATCCACTGTAGGCTCATCAGCAAGACTGATATATTCACTAAGTTTATGTTCGTCAATGTCATCAGGTTTTAATACCCCACTTGCCACTTGTTTAGCAAGATGACGGCAGGCCTCGGCAATATCCCATTTCCCACCATAGCTGACAGCGATGACTAGACTCATGTTACTAAAATGCGCCGTCTGGCGCTCGGCATCTTGCATTTTGGCTTGTAAGTCTTGAGACAATTGACTTCTATCACCAATAAATCGCAAGCGAATTTGATGGCGAAACATGCGAGGCAGTTGGTCATCAATGGTCTCAGATAACAACCGCATTAACAAAGCCACTTCATCAGGGGGACGTTGCCAGTTTTCACTTGAAAAAGCAAATACTGTCAGCGTTCTTATGCCGATTTTGACACAATGTTCGACAATTGGGTCTAGGGCGTCTTTGCCCGCCAAATGCCCACCGCCTTTTGGTAAGTTGTGGGCTTTGGCATAGCGATTATTGCCATCCATAATAATAGCAATATGTCGAGGCATTGCTATTTGCGGCATTGGTAATGTTTTGCTTGGCGTATCGCTTATTTTTTGGGGCACGTCAGACTTCCAATAACTCAGCTTCTTTGGTCGATAACATTTTATCGATGGTGGCGATATATTTATCGGTCATTTTTTGGATATCGTCATTGGCACGGTTTTCATCGTCTTCTGAGATTTCTTTGTCTTTAACCAGTTTTTTAAGTTGGTTATTCATATCACGGCGGGCATTACGAACTGAAACACGGCGTTCTTCAGCTTCACCACGAGCGACTTTTTGCATGTCTTTGCGGGTTTCTTCGGTCAAGGCAGGTAGCGGCACACGGATGACTTCAGCAGACATTGGGTTTAAACCCAAATCTGATTCACGAATGGCTTTGTCCACGGCTTGCACCATGCTACGGTCAAATGGCTGTACCAACAGCGTGCGTGAATCTTCAACGTTAATGCTAGCGACTTGGTTAAGCGGCATTTCTGAGCCATAGGCGTTGACCATCACACCTTGCAAAATCCCAGGATGAGCACGACCTGTGCGTAATTTGCTAAAGGCATTTTCTAAGGCGTCAACCGCCTTTTTCATTTTGTCTTCGCCTTGTTTTTTGATGTCATTAATCATGGTGGGTTCCTTTTCTTTAGCTAATATAAATTTATCTCATCATCGCATTAATAAACTTTTGTACCTTCCGCTTCACCCATCACCACATGCAATAACGCATTGGGCTTACTCATATCAAACACTTGTAGTGGCACATTATGCTCACGCAATAAGGCAATAGCGGTCAAATCCATTACGCCCAATTTCTGGTCAAGCACTTGGTCAAAGGTGAGTTCATCGTACTTAACTGCATCGTCATACACGCTTGGGTCTTTGGTATAAACGCCATCGACTTTGGTTGCCTTTAGGATCAGATTGGCTTCAATCTCAATCCCACGTAGGCAAGCTGCTGTGTCAGTGGTAAAAAATGGATTACCTGTCCCTGCCACGAACACACATACTTCCCCATTTTTTAGGTGGCGTATGGCATTTCGGCTACTGTAATTTTCGGTAACTTCGCCGATTGTTAAAGCAGACAACAGTCGACATTTGATGTTACGACGTTCTAGGGCATCACGCAATGCCAAACCGTTCATCACAGTGGCAAGCATCCCCATTTGGTCGCCTGTTACACGTCCGACAAGCCCTTGTTTTTGTAGGGCTGCACCACGGTATAAGTTACCGCCACCAACAACAATGCCAACTTGTACGCCTAGACCGACTAAGTGAGCAATCGCTAGGCTCATGTTATCAAGAACGCCAGAGTCAATACCCATATCATTTTTGCCAGCAAGGGCTTCGCCAGAGAGTTTGAGTAAAATACGTTGGTAACGGGGAGCTTTATCAGACATGGCAGACCTCTTTTGGCTAAATAAATTTTAGACGAATATATAAATGGCGAAATTTTAACAAAAATAGCGTTTTTTTAATAGTAAAGAATATCGTTAGGTTTGATTTCCATCGTTTTTTCACATTTGAGTTAGCAATTTCACGTTATAATGCAACGCTCTTACCCGAAAAGCTTGCAAAAAGGTCATATTCGCTGGCTTCATCAATGGTCACGGTCAAAAACTCACCGACTTTTACCGACGCGTCAATATTATCGACATACACATGTCCATCAATCTCAGGGGCATCCGCGTAGCTACGACAAATAGCGATATTTTCTTCTTCATCAATCTCATCGACCAATACTTTTAAGGTTTTACCAACTTTTTCTTGCAATTTTTCGGCAGAAATTTGTTGCTGTAACGCCATAAACCGCTCATAACGCTGTTGTTTTACCGCTTCTGGCACTTGGTCTGGCAAGTTATTCGCTTGCGCCCCTGCCACTTCTGAATAGGTAAAACAGCCAACACGGTCAAGGCGCGCTTCTTTGAGCCAGTCAAGCAAATACGCAAAATCGTCTTCGGTTTCGGTCGGAAATCCCACAATAAAGGTTGAGCGAATCACAATATCAGGACAAATTTCTCGCCATTTTTTGATACGTTCAAGCACGTTTTCGCTGTGGGCAGGGCGTTTCATGGCTTTTAGCACTTTAGGGCTGGCGTGTTGAAACGGAATATCAAGATACGGTAATAATTTGTCTTGTGACATGAGTGTTACCACGTCATCTACGTGCGGATAGGGATAAATGTAATGTAAACGCACCCAAATCCCCAATTTGCTCATGGCTTCGCACATATCGTAAAATTTGGATTTAAGCGGCATCCCATTCCAAAAACTGGTTTTATATTTTAAATCCACGCCATACGCCGAGGTGTCTTGCGAGATAATCAGTAATTCCTTGACGCCTGCATTTTTAAGCGCCACCGCTTCATTCATAATGCTGTCAATCGAACGACTAACCAAGTCACCACGCAGACTTGGAATAATACAAAACGTACAACGATGGTTACAGCCCTCTGAGATTTTGAGATATGCATAATGTTTTGGCGTCAGCTTAATGCCTGCGTCATTGATTAAATCAAGTTTTGGGTCATAGTTTTTGGGTGGTTGTGGCTTAGGGACATGGTGCGATACGGCATTGACCACTTCTTCGTAAGCATGTGCGCCTGTTACTGCAAGTACCGCTGGGTGCATGGTTTTAATTTTTTCGGCATCTTTGCCAAGACACCCTGTGACGATGACTTTGCCGTTTTTGCTAATCGCCTCGCCGATCGCATCCAAGCTTTCTTGCACCGCCGATTCGATAAAACCACACGTGTTAACTACCACTAAGTCTGCGCCATCGTAGTCATTGGCAACTTGATAACCATCACGGGTAAGTTCGGTAATGATACGTTCGCTATCAACCAACGCTTTTGGGCAACCAAGCGAGACAAAACCAATTTTTGGTGACGTAGCGGAAAGTGGCTTTTCACCCGTCAAACTTGCGGTTTGGCTGATCGAGCGATTTTCATTGTGATTGGCTTGATGATGATTGGCATCTTTTTTTGCAGGATTAAATACTTGCGGTTGGCTTGGCATAAGGGTCACTTTATGTGGAAAATTGATAAAAATTAACCTTTTATTTTAATGGTTTTGTCCCAAAAATGCCATCCCAACAATTTAATCGGCATTAACCTGTCTATTTTGAGGATAGATTACTTACTTAAATTGATAGTATTCTGACTATTATGCACTAATTACGTGATTTTTTATCCAATTAGTTCATAGTAATTAATATTTTGCACTTTTTTTGTGCTAAATTGGGCATAAATTTGGTATAGCCGTTGCATTGTCATTGATATCATCTTTTTCTATTTAAACTTATTCTACCATGACTGCTAAAACCGCCGAACTTACCTACTATCCACGTATTTTTAATCATTTATTAACAGGCGTGTTATTGCTTGATGAACATTATATTATTACTGAGGTCAATACCACCCTTGAACAGATGCTATCAGCTAGTGTTGGACAAATTTTACAATGCGATATTTTTGAGTTACTCAAAGAAAAAGTGCAAGAAAAAGACGAAAAAGATGAACAAGCAGCCGCTAAATCAGATTGTAGTCACAGCTTGCGTCACCAATTTGAGCATAGTCGGCAGTTACATCAGGCATTTATCCAATATGACGTTTTGATTCAAGGCATTCATCAGCCAATTCTAGTGGATTATGGCGTGACGCCTGTCGATGATAAACAAGGGTTTTATTACGTGGTTGAGATATGGGCGAAAGATCGCCAGATCCGCATTGAACAAGAAAAACAACAGCATAATCAACATCATGTCACTCGCCAACTCATTCGCAGTATGGCACATGAAGTGAAAAATCCGTTAGCTGGTATCTTGGGTGCAAGTCAGTTATTACAAAAAAATCTAGCCGACTATACCAAAAAAAGCAAAGTAAAAATTGATAAAGCCAAAGCCGATAAAGTTAATATTTATCTAAATATCATTGTCGATGAAACTCGCCGCCTAAATCAGCTTGTTACGCAGTTGCTTGGCTCACCAAAACTGCCCGACTGGCAAACGATTAATGTTCACGAACCACTTGAGCATGTGCTCACACTGACCAATATTCATCATCCTGAAATTCAGCTTATTCGAGATTATGATTTATCATTGCCCGAAGTGGTGGCAGATAAAGACCAATTGGTGCAAGTATTTTTAAACCTTGTCAATAATGCGGTGCAAGCCTTGACCGAAAATCAGGTCGCCACGCCCACTATCACACTACGCACTCGTATTGATTTTCAGCAAACCATTGGTGAAGTGCGACATAAAAGTTTGATGAAAATTTCGGTGATTGATAATGGCATGGGTATTGATAGTAAACTGCTACCAACGATTTTTTATCCGTTAGTGACAGGGCGAGCCACGGGTACAGGACTGGGGCTAGCATTGGTGCATGATATTGTCGAGCGGCATCATGGCATGATAAATGTAACTTCAAAACCAGGCGAAACGGCTTTTCATATTTGCTTGCCGTGGCAACAAAAAAATTAGTTTGTTGTATTTGATGAACATAAAACAATTTAACTGTTAATAGACTAATATAGACTAAATGAAAAAGGAACACTTGTGAGTACACCGATTATTTGGGTTATTGATGACGATGTGGCGTTACGTTTGATTTTGGATGATACCTTGAGCGAAGCGGGTTTTGAGGTCAAAACCTTTGGTCAGGCCAAGCTGGCATGGCACACACTTGAACAATTAAAAGATAATGCGTCGCCTTCGCAAGCTGATAAATTACCCCAAGCCATTATCACCGACATTCGTATGCCACTCATGGATGGTTTAAGTTTTAGCGAAAAAATTCATGCGTATTTTCCGCAAATTCCTGTGATTATTATGACTGCTCATGCCGACGTCCAATCGGCGGTCGATAGCTACCAAGCGGGAGCGTTTGACTATTTGCCAAAGCCATTTGAGCTTGATGAAGCGGTTAGTATGACACATAAAGCGGTACGTCAATATGCTGATAATATGAAAAGTTTTGCCAAAAATAACCCGAGCGCTCTTGAAGAGGTTACTGCTCAATCGGGCGCCCCTTTTACCGCGCATCTGATAAACAATAGCGAAAATGATAAGCCAACTGCCAATCAAAATCCGAGCGGCATCATTGGTCAATCCGTCGCGATGCAACAAGTGTTTCGAGCAATTGGACGTTTATCGAGCACGCCGATTACCGTGCTAATCACAGGTGAATCAGGTACCGGTAAAGAATTGATTGCCCATGCCTTACATGAGCATTCACCCCGTAAAAATAAGCCGTTTATCGCTCTAAATATGGCGGCTATTCCCCACGATTTGATTGAGTCTGAACTATTTGGTCATGAAAAAGGGGCATTTACAGGAGCAAGCAATGCCCGTATTGGGCGATTTGAACAAGCGCATGGTGGCACGCTATTTTTAGATGAGATCGGCGATATGCCGTTACCCATCCAAACTCGGTTGCTTCGCGTACTTGCCAATGGCGAATTTTTTCGGGTCGGTGGGCAAAAACCCATTAAAGTCGATGTACGAATCATCGCTGCAACGCATCAACATCTTGAAGACTTGGTCAAACAAGGCAAATTTCGAGAGGACTTATTTTACCGTCTAAACGTGATTCGCCTATCTTTGCCCGCCTTGCGTGAACGGCGTGACGACATTCCTTTACTGGTCAACTTCTTTATGCAGTTAGTCAGCAAAAGCATGAATGTGCCTGTCAAAACCATTGCCAATGATACCATGCAAGTGCTACAAGCTTACGACTGGCAAGGCAATGTGCGGCAATTAGAAAATGCCTGTCGTTGGCTTACTGTAATGGCAAGTGGTCAACAAGTACAAATTGAAGATTTGCCACCCGAAATTTTGACGTTTTATTATCAAAATATCGCCAACAAAGCACCTCAACAACCTTCCGCAACCATATCTATGGTCACAGATAACGCAGTATCTAATATACAGGCATTCCCCAATACCAACTTATCAGATAATCCAATTTACCAAAATAACTTAAATGCTTTAAATAACTTAGGTAACGCAAACAACTCAAAGAGTAATGAGACTATGCCAAACTCACTGGATTGGTTAACGCCGTTACGTCATTGGGCAAAGCAAGCGTTAGACCATGGCGAGCAAGATATTTTACAAAAAGCCGTGCCAATGTTTGAAAAATGCTTGCTAACGGTTGCGCTTACCCATACTCGACAGCATAAAGGACAAGCCGCAGAATTACTAGGTTGGGGACGTAACACGGTGACTCGCAAATATCAGCAATTGCTTGATGACGCGACATGACGGACGATTTTTTATCTTATATACTTGCTCAAGGTTTGACAATCAGCCAATTAACGCTATTGCCAACACAGAATGCGCAAAACGCCACCCAACAGTATCAAGCAAGATTACAGCCACATTTAACCCAACAACCTGATTTGGCGCGGAAGCTACCCGCTCAAACTGTTTTTATCAAACGTTTAGTCCTGCCTTGTTTAGCCTATAATCTTCAACAGTTCAACCAAGAAATTATAGCACTCCAAGCGTGTCAACGCTTAGCGGTTGAGGCATCAAACAGCAAAAAACCTGCATATGGTGTGGCGAAACTGCTTGCCTCTTATCATGACACATCCTGTGCTTTTATGGTATTGCCATTTTATCAAGGCAACACCTTAAAGGCACTGCTTCATCAAGCAGTATTAACATTTGAACAAAAAATCAACTATGCGATTAGTTTATGTCAAGTATTAAAAAAAATTCATTGCTTAGGCTATTTACACGGTGACATTAAACCCAGCAATTTATTTATCACCTCAAGTAATCAGTTGATTTTATTGGATTTTGGTTTATCACAAAGTATTGGCGAGGTTAACCCAACAAGCAATAAAACCACCGCTGGCACGCCCGCCTATATGAGCCCTGAGCAGTTTAACGGCTTCCCGCTAACCGCTCACAGCGATTACTACAGTTTAGGCATTGTGCTGTTTGAGTTATTTTTTGGCAAATTGCCCTTTATAGCGACTACATTACATGATTGGGCGGTGGCTCATTGTCAACAGCCGTTGCCAATATACTCAACATTACCAACCATCCACTATCTAACAAATACCCAACAAATAATTTTAGAAAGCGTGATGCTAAAATTACTGGCTAAAGTCCCCAAAAAACGCAGTAGAGATTTACAAGATATTATCACGTTACTTTCAGCGTTAGGCTTTTAATAAGGGCTGATTTTGATATGAAATATTAGCATATATTAAATTTTTCAAAATTTTTGCAAAAATCGCTTGACGGCATTTTTAAAAGCGTTATAATGTGCAACCACTAAGATGCACTAGCGACCTTAATAAAATAGCTAAAACTATTTGGGGACGTGGCGAAATTGGTAGACGCACTGGATTTAGGTTCCAGCGCCGCAAGGTGTGAGAGTTCGAGTCTCTCCGTCCCCACCATTTATCAGTCGCTATTAGCCTACTTAGTACTATATGAAACCTGCCATTGAGCAGGTTTTTTTGTCGTTATTATTTTTTCAAACTGTCTTTTGATGTAAAATTGTCTGCCATTTATCGTTTGCAAAGTTTGTATTGCTAAATCTACAAATCGTATTAACCCTGTTGTTAAATTATACCCGACCCAAAATGTCAATATGATAGACCAGATGAGACAATAACCTGCAACAACCTTGTGAATAGGTTGGTTATTGCAAGCTCAACCCTGCCTAAAGTTATTTAAAGTTTAGACGCATCACTTTTATTTTATCCCGTTACTACTAGAGTATATTATGAAATTATTAGAATCCAAATATTATCAGCCCCGTAAAGTCTTGTGTGCCTCAAGCGATTCGCCTTACCCTGTGCAATTGGTGACCGATGCTGAGCAATACAAAAATCGCAGCAACCCGTTTGAATGTATTCTTGATGATTGCTTGCCTTCGGTGCATTTGGGCAATTATGATATGGTGATTAGCCGTGATAAGCTCAAAGAATTTAAACGTTGTACCGATTTTCATACCATTGCGTATTCGCACAAAACCGACCGCCTATACGAGCAAGAAGCCTGTTTTTATCATCCCCAATTTGAGATATTTTTGTTGGCTAATGAGGATTTATCCAATGATTATGATGAATATATCTTTGATTCTGGCTTGCTTAAAGTAACGGCATTGTATTACGAACCGACCAAAGCCCTAATTGGGGATAGTATTCGTACCATTTTTGATGATTATTTGCAAAAATATACCTCAAGCGAAGCGAAAGTGTCGATATTGTTTAAAGAAACGCACGGTTTTGTGTTCAAAACCCACCGTATCAAGCCGTTTGCAATTAATTTTGATACCATGTATGCCGATGATTTCAAGCCCATCCATCAACACATTAAACACAGTTTACTTAACGACAATAAGGGCGTGGTACTATTGCATGGCATTGCAGGCTCTGGCAAAACCAACTATATTAAATGGCTGACCAGCCAAGTGCCTGATAAAAAGTTTATCTTTGTGCCCACCAATATGATTGGGTATCTTACCAATCCCGAATTTATGTCGCTGCTAGTTGACAACAAAAATTCGGTGTTGGTATTAGAGGATTGTGAAAATTATATTGCCGAGCGCAGCGTGGATAACGCCAATACCGATGTCGTCTCATCGATTTTAAATATTGCCGACGGGATGCTGTCGGATATTTTAGAATGTCAGTTCATCTGCACCTTTAACTCAGATATTTCAAAAATTGATTCTGCGTTATTGCGAAAAGGGCGTCTAATTGCTGAGTATAAATTTAAAGAATTATCAATAGAAAAATCCAATGCTTATTTGGCGTCGACTGGCAGCGATAAAACCGTGGATAAGCCACATTCATTGGCAGAACTGACCAATGTTGAAACCGTGGCATACAAAGAAAAAGCACTTGAAAAGCCCAAATTTGGATTCATCTGATGTTAAAAATTGACGGTTCATTTGGCGAAGGTGGCGGGCAAATTTTGCGTACCGCCCTCGCCCTATCCATGATTACCCAAATACCCATCGAAATTAGCAACATCCGTGCAGGTCGCAAAAAGCCAGGCTTAATGAGGCAACATCTCGTTTGCGTACAGGCCGCCAAGGCAATTAGTCATGCGGCAGTCACAGGCGCTGAATTGGGCAGTCAAATCTTACAGTTTATTCCACACACAGTACAAAGCGGCGAGTATGCCTTTGATATTGGTTCGGCAGGCAGCACCGCGCTGGTTTTGCAAACGATTTTGCCGCCGCTGTTATTGGCAAGTCATGCGTCAACTGTCACCATTAAAGGCGGTACGCATAACCCACTTGCCCCGACGGTCGACTTTTTGCAACATGCCTTTATCCCTGCCCTTGCCAAGATGGGCATCAAGCTTGAACTTGAGCTTAAACAAGCCGGTTTTGCCCCTGTGGGTGGCGGAGAAATAATCGCCAACATTTATCCTATTGCTGCGTCGGTCAATCACCCAAAGTTTGAGGTGCTTAATCGTGGCAAATTACTCGGCGTTGATTTGGTGGCAAGTGAATTAAATTTGCACATTGATATTCCCAACCGAGAACTTGCCAGTGCTGCAACCTACTTGCTAGAAAAAAATGGCGTAACGAAAGAACAACTTCATCAACGCGTTGCTTCCCTCAAGGGTATCGGTGAAGGCAATACTTGCTATGCCATTGTTAAAAATGAAAATCACCAAGAAGTTTTTACACGCTTGGGTGAAAAGAAAAATTCAGCAGAAAATATTGGTAAGCGTTTAGCCGGGTTGGTCAATCGCTACTTCGCCAGTGATGCCTGTGTTGATGAGTATTTGGCTGATCAGTTACTGTTGCCACTGGCGATTCTTGTTGATAACAAACGGTTTGAAAGTAAAGTTGCTCAATTTTCGGCTCGTATGATTAGCGAACATACCCGCACGCAAGCGGTTATGATTGAAAAATTTTTGCCTGTCAGTATTATGTTTAAACCCATTGAACATCAGCAATCGTCTATACTTGTTATCATTCAAAGCAAGTAAACGATTTAAAAAAGCCCCAACCTTCTCAGTTGGGGCTTTTTTATGTACGATTCAACGAAAAGATAGGCTAAAGATAATTAAGCATTGTCTGGTTGATTGGTATGCACGGTTTCAAGTTCAATGCCTGTTTTATCCTCATTCATCTTGACTGATACCACGCCCCCATCAACCAAATCTCCGAATAAAATCATATTAGCCAGCGGTTTTTTGATTTCGTCTTGAATAAGGCGAGCCATCGGACGAGCACCCATCAAGCGGTCATACCCTTTATCCGCCAAATAATCCCGTACAGCGTCATCAATCTCAAGAGTGACTTTTTTGTCATCAAGTTGCGCTTGCAATTCGACCAAGAATTTATCCACCACCGACACGATGACCGATTTATCAAGCGGATTAAAGTGAATAATCGCATCCAGACGATTACGAAACTCTGGAGTAAACATTCGCTTCATCGCCTCAGAATTGTCCCGGCTATGGTCTTGATGAGTAAAGCCCATACTATTGCGACTAATACTATCTGCCCCGACATTGGTTGTCATAATTAAAATGACCTGTTTAAAGCTTGAGGTGCGACCGTTGTTATCAGTGAGCGAGCCGTGATCCATCACTTGCAAAAGCAAGTTAAACACATCAGGGTGCGCCTTTTCAATTTCGTCAAGTAATAACACGCAATGCGGAAATTGGTTAATTTTTTCGGTCAATAAACCGCCTTGATCAAAACCAACATAGCCAGGGGGCGCACCGATTAAGCGCGAAGCGGTGTGCGCCTCCATGTATTCTGACATATCAAAACGCACCAACTCCACACCCAATAAATTGGCAAGCTGACGGCTAACCTCGGTCTTGCCCACGCCGGTGGGTCCTGCAAACATAAACGAGCCAATGGGTTTATCATCGGTTTTTAAACCTGCTCGTGATAGCTTGATAGCATCTGCCAAGGTTTTAATCGCTTCATCTTGCCCAAACACCAAATGTTTTAGATTCGCTTCCAAATCTTTTAGGGTGGCTTTATCATCATTGGACACCGATTTTGGAGGGATTCGGGCAATTTTAGCGACGATATGTTCAATTTGGGGCACATCAATCAATGCAGGGCTTGCTGTTGTTTTCTTGCCAACCGTCGATTCAGCTGTTGCGCTTGTGCCATGCTCTTCCATCATTACAGGCGCGGATGTTACCGCATTTTCAATTAGATCATCGGCTTGCTGCGGCTGTTGCAACCGTACAAACGCCCCTGCTTCATCAATCACGTCAATTGCTTTATCAGGTAAAAAGCGTTCATGAATATGCTTGACCGCTAGATGCACCGCACTTTGCAACGCCTCATCGGTATAATTGACTTGGTGGAAGTCTTCGTATTTAGCTTTTAAGCCACGCAGAATATCAATGGTTTCATCCACGCTCGGCTCATTAACATCAATTTTTTGGAAACGGCGGCTTAACGCATGATCTTTTTCAAACACTTGACGATATTCGGCAAAAGTGGTTGAACCGATACAACGAAGCTCACCAGATGCCAACGCGGGCTTGATCAAGTTTGACACATCCATGCTACTACTCATGGACGAGCCTGCCCCAATAATCATGTGGATTTCATCAATAAATAAAATGGCATTGGGCTTTTGTTTTAAGGCATCGAGCAAGGCTTTCATGCGTTTTTCAAAGTCACCACGGTATTTTGTGCCTGCAATTAATGCCCCTATGTCTAAACTATATACCACACAGCCAGATAAAGGTTTTGGGGCTTTGTCATTGACAATCAGCCACGCTAAGCCTTCGGCAATCGAAGTTTTGCCCACCCCAGGATCGCCTACCAATAAGGGGTTGTTTTTACGACGACGGCATAAAATTTGGGCGGTACGTTCAATTTCGGCAGCTCGCCCAATCAATGGGTCTGTATTACCCTTGGCGGCTTTTTGATTTAGATTCACCGCATATTCACTTAGCGGGTCTTTACTGGTTTTAGCGTTTTCGCTGTCTTCTTGAGTTTCGGTGGTTTTTTCTTTGGTTTTTCTGTCTTGACCATGTGACAAATATTGGGTCAACTCTAGGCGAGTCACCCCTTGTTTTTTAAGTAAATAAACAGCATAGGTATCGTGCTCTGAAAACATCGATACCAACAGGTCTGAACCTTCGACCAACCGCGAACTTGCAACTGACTGCACATGAAAAATCGCCCGCTGCAAAATACGGTCAAAACTACGCGTGGGTTGTGGCGAGTAATCCTCTTTTTCATCTACTTTGGGCGTGTGTTCGTCAATATATTGAATCAAATCAGCTTCAAGTTGGTCAAGATTGACCGCACAAGCGACCAACGCTTCAACTGCTTTTTCATTCTCAAGCAAGGCTAGCAATAAATGCTCAACGGTTAAATACTCATGCGATCGCTGTTTGGCAAGGGTGACAACCAAACGCAAGGTACTTTGTAATTCAAGGCTTAACATATCTCTTCCTTATTATTGGCATTTGACACGCTTCTTTATTTCCTTTAATTTATCCATAACCATACGTGATTACAAGGTATATTTCATAGCAATTTATGAAAATTAGCTGCTAATGGTTATGCACAAGGTTATGGGTTATTGGATAAGAATTAAAGAGAACTTAAAAATACTGACTGTCAAAATGCGTGGTGATAATAATTTAATAAGGGTGATAAGAGAAATATCAAGGGCATAGGATCACAGTAGGATGCGCCTGTCATAACCAGTAACTAGCCTTCTGGCTGGGGTTCAATTTGGGTAAGTAGCGGAAATCCTGCTTGACGCGCTTCTCGGTTGACGGTTTGGGCTTTGGTTTCGGCGATATCTTTGGGATAAACACCCGCAATGCCTTTGCCTTGGTGGTGAATCGATAGCATGATTGACACGGCGCTGTCTAGGCTGTGTTTAAAATGCTCTTGCAATATAGCAACCACAAACTCCATCGGCGTATAATCATCGTTATACATGACCACCGCATACATTTGCGGTTTTTTAAGTTCAGGGTCAGCCAATAAAACATCTTGCACTTCTTCGCTGTCGGGGCGTCCGTCGATGTCATCATTATTAAGCTTAGTCGGGAAAATATTAGGCGTATAGCTTGGGTAATGCCAATCTGCCGCCGCACTTGGAAACACGTTTTTCATAGCGATTGGGTACAATATTCCTTGGTTAAAAATTTTATATTACTTACTTTATTGGTGACCGCTTAAAGTCCTAATCAATGATTAGTCTTACCTGCGGCTTTTGCTGACTGCTACTGGGTCGCTTTTTTATGAGCGCTTTCCACAGTCTTGGTAGCATTTGCCTTACTTGAGTTATCAGATTTATTGCTTGCAGACTGGCTATTGATTGTGGTGTCCACCGTCATTGAGGCAGCATTGGGGTCTTCCACTGGGCGCTGATCTTCAGCGGGGGCTTCTTCAAGCGAATAGGGCAAATCATCGATAGGCTGTCCAAGCTGCCAGTCATAAATATGTTCTGCTTTTTGGCTGCCTGCTGTGAGCTCTAGTTTAACCTGTTTTGGTACAAAATCTTTTGGCATAATAAAGCGCCCACGAATACGAGCAATGCCATTAATGTCATAGTTATTTGGCTGAATCGGTACTTCAACCATATTGACTTCATCCAGCAAAGTAAGCTTGGCAGTCAATAGTTTAGATTGCCCAGAGGGATCAACCATACCCACATCAAAGCGATATTCATAAGCATTTTCGGGCAATGGGGCAATTTTTGCCCCAATCACTTGCAAGGGAATACCACCTTTTTTTGCCAAGGCTTGGGTCAAAAATTCTTGCCCTTGAGCCAGTTGTAAATTGGTGACTTTGAGTGTTTGGCTGCTATCTCGAAGCTCGGCAAGGTTTGATAGGCTGATATCTCGCTCTTGCTGAGCAGTGGTCAATTGGGCTTGCAGGCTGTCTGATTTTTGTTTTAATGCTTTGACATTGCTAGCAGAAATTTCTTGTCCTTCTGCTAGCTGTTTTGCCTGCTGGGCAGCATAGCTAATTCCACGATTGTAGCCAATACGTTGCCCAAACATCAATGCCAAAGCTGCCACTATCAATAAACTAATGCCAAACGCCATTAATGTCTTTGATGGCGTATTATTATTGGTTAGTAATCGTGGTGGCAACGGCAATTGAGAATCAGAGTCTGACTTTTTCTCAGGTAAGTCCATACAGTTACTCAATGGTGAATATCAATTAATAAATCATCAAAATCGCTCACTATTTATTACTAAGCGACTTTAACAAAAATGACCCAGCTTTGAATAACTGAGCCTATAATTTCTTACCTATATCAATAATAAGGCATTATTGGCAGGATTCATGACAAAACGCTGTGTATTATAAACTATTCAAAACGCCGTGTGCACTTAAATTTCTTGTCTTAAAGCTTCAAGATTAAGGCACAACTGGCACATGGGTCAAGCCCAGTGTTTCTTCAAGCCCAAACATGATATTCATGTTTTGTACCGCTTGTCCTGCCGCCCCTTTAACCAGATTATCTTGCACCACCAAAATGGTAGCCATTGGGCTTTTTTCAAGGGTTTGAATGGCAATCCGTAATCGGTTACTGCCCCGTACACTGCGGGTATCAGGATATTTACCCTTGGGCATGACATCCACAAAATATTCATTTTGATAAGCGGTTTCATAAATTGTTTGCAGATCAACCGCTTGCCCTGCGTCGGTCAGGCGAACGTGAATGGTGCTAAACATGCCGCGAATCATGGGTACAAGGTGCGGCACAAAACGGATGTCATGGCTTTGCACTGCTTTAGCATTGAGCAGCGTATCTACCCCCTGTTCAATCTCTGGACTATGCCGATGTCCTGCCACGCCATAGGCAGAAAAACTGTCTGAGGTTTCGCTAAACAATAAGTTCATTTTGGCTTGGCGACCGGCACCCGACACACCCGATTTGGCATCAATAATCACCCACGGCTCGATCAAGGCAGTATTTTGGCGATTTTGCTCATCGATTAAGGGCTTTAAGCCCAAAATGGCGGTGGTCGGATAGCAACCTGGATTGCCGATAATATCTGCTTTGGCGATCGCATGACGATTGACTTCGGGCAATCCATATACTGATTGTCGCAGTAAGTCGGGACAATCATGTTCAAGGTCATACCATTGTTTAAAATCATCAAGGCTTTGTAAACGAAAGTCGGCTGCTAAATCAATCACTTTGGTATTGTTTGCCGTGAGAAATTTAGCGTGTTTCATCGCCACACCATGCGGGGTCGCAAAAAAGATCACATCACAGGCTGCTAAGGCTTTTTCATCAAGGTCAGAAAATTCAAGATCAGACACGCCCCGCAAACTTGGAAACATATCATCGACTCGTCTGCCCGCCTCTGAGCGAGAGGTGAGCAAGAGTATTTCTGTTTGGGGGTGCTGGCTAAGTAGCCGAATGAGTTCAACGCCGGTATATCCTGTACCGCCGACAATGCCGACTTTAATTATATTCATGTGATTTCCTTATTATTTTATAGTTGATAATCATGCACCGCATCGATAAAGGCTTTGGCGTGGTCGGGATTGACCCATTGCTGAATACCATGCCCAAGATTTGCCACATAGCCTGTCTTATCGCCCACGCTATAGGCATCGGCAAGCATCAAATGCGCCTGTCTGCGGATTTCATCGGTGCTAGCATATAGCGTCGCTGGGTCAAGATTGCCTTGTAAGGCAATGCCTTTGTGCAGTTTTTTATCTCGTTTGGTGAGTTCTTTTTGTTGTTCAAACACGATTTCACGGGCTTTAGAAAGGGGCATTGTCCAATCCAGCCCCAACGCATCCGCCCCGCTATGGGCTTGGATATCGAGCCACAGACCGCCCCCTTTGGTAAACAATACCACGGGCACATCGGGATGCTTTTCTTTCAGCTTTGACACAATTTGGGTATTATAATGGTGCGAAAATTCGATAAATTGGCGGTGTGCTAATGCCCCGCCCCAACTGTCAAAAATCTGCACGAGCTGAGCCCCTGCCTCGATTTGGGCAGACAGATAATTTACCACATCATCCGCCAATTTTTGTAACAGGGCGTGTAGCGTTTTAGGCTCGCTATATAGCATGGCTTTGGTATGGCGAAATTCTTTGGAACTGCCACCTTCGACCATGTAGGTGGCGAGTGTCCACGGGCTACCCGAAAAACCAAACAGCGGAGCTCGACCTGCCAAGGCGTGACGAATACTGGTGACGGCTTTCATCACATAGTCAAGCTCGCTTGCCATATCGACGTTTGGCAGGGCTTGCACGTCGGCGATACTGCGAATGGTGTGTTTAAATTTAGGCCCTTCACCGGTTTCAAAATACAATCCAAGCCCCAACGCATCGGGAATGGTCAAGATATCGCTAAACAAAATGGCGGCATCTAAGTCAAATCGGCGAAACGGCTGAATCGTCACTTCGGTCGCCAAGTCGGTATTTTTGCATAGGCTTAAAAAGTCGCCTGCTTGACTACGGGTTTTTTTGTATTCTGGTAGGTAGCGACCTGCTTGTCGCATCATCCACACGGGCGTTACGTCAATGGGTTCAAAGCGTAATGCCTTTAAAATACGGTCGTTTTTTAACATGGGGAAATTTTGGGTCATGAGATTGCCTTTTTTATACTTAAAAGAGAAATAATTATTCAGATGTGCTTTATTTATCTGGAAAAATTTCCCGTATAATTTTTACGGGCGTAACATCTTCATATTCTATAGGTTTCGCATATCCTGCAAATGTGAAATCATCACGATTTTCTTCTCTAAAAAATACAGCGACTTCATATCTACCACTAATTAGCTCTTTTATTTGGTTTTGATTAAGATTCGTCCCATTCTTTGCAAACCATAAAAACTTATCCTTGCCAATAAATTCATTTCCATAATCATGACCTGTTCTACCTGCTACACCTACATTGGCAAAAATATAATAACTGTCACCATATTTAAAATAGCCGTTTGAATATACTCCGCCTTTAGTACCTTCAGGCAAACCAATTACGTCAAGGACTTTTGCACGCTTATATTTTTTATTAACATTGAAATTTTCCATAATTTATTTCCTTAAACAAAACTTAAAAACTCTCATTAAATTAAACCACTGCCAAATTATCCCGATGTAAAATGACCGAACTGGTCGATTTTTCTGCCAACAGCGTTTTTGCCACTTTTGCCGACACACTCACCTGCCCGACAGCGATTCGCACGCCATTATTATCCACACATTCGACCACATCGCCTTCATCAAAATCGCCTTGAATCTCAGTTACCCCGACGATTAGCAAGCTTTTATGGTTTTGCACCAATGCCGTCACCGCCCCGTCATCAATCACGAGCCGCCCTGCCATGCGCATATGCGCGGCAAGCCATTGTTTTTTGGCGATTTGTTTATCCGCCTCATTGGTAGTCAGTAGCGTGCCCAATGCCTCGCCCGCCACCACACGGCGAATCACGTTATCTATCTCACCACTAACAATCACGGTCGGGCAACCGCCCATCGCCGCAAGCCGTGCCGCGCGGATTTTGGTGAGCATTCCGCCTCGCCCCAGTTTGCCGCCATCGCCTGCAATATCAAACAGATAGTCCGCCATCGCCCGCTCGGTTTTTATCAAGGTCGCTTCGGGGTTGGTGCGGGGATTGTCGGTAAATACGCCTTGCTGGTCGGTGAGAATAATATACAAATCGGCTTTCACCATCGCCGCGACCATCGCCCCAAGGCTGTCATTGTCCCCAAATTTGATTTCATCGACGCTTACCGTGTCGTTTTCATTAATCACGGGCAACACATGCCAGTCGAGCAGCTGTTGCAGGGTATGAGCGGTATTTAAATAGCGGTTACGATTGGCTAAATCATCGTGAGTCAGTAACAGTTGCGAAGTCTGCACACCATACTGGATACACGCCTGCCACCACGTTTCAATCAAGCCCATCTGACCAATGGACGCACAGGCTTGCAGGGCTTCGAGTTTTTTTGGGCGTTCTTCAAGGTTCATGCGTACCACGCCTTCGGCTACCGCACCCGAGGACACAAGGAGCATTTGATGCCCTTGTTTTTGTAAGGTGGCGATTTGTTTTGCCCATTCATAGATGGCGGTACGGTCAAGTCCTCGCCCGTTGTTGGTCAAAAGTGACGAGCCGATTTTAACGACAATGGTTGTTGCAACTTGGGGGCTAACTGGGTGAGGCTGGGTGGCAAATGACGTGGTTTGCATGTGTGGGCTAATACCGCTTATCAATAAAGGAGAAATTAAAAAACTATCAGTAACTCAAGCAAGGTATTGTAACAACTATTCTATCTATTATAAATGCTAAGATGGGTTAATTTTGTCAGTTAAATTAGATACGGCACACACAAGCTTCACCGTTAACCACCTTAAAATCGCCAAAAAATAAAATTACTGGGCAGTTTAAATTCTTGGATTTACATACATTGTCTTTAATGCTTAATTTTAGTACATTTGTTTTAATTTACTCATTAATTTTATACAGGCTAATTTATGAAGCGTATTGTGTTAAGCACTACCTCTTCTTCTCTTGAAGAACTTAACGTCCCACACAACGTCGAATTTTTACGCTTTCACATTTATATCAATAATGTGGATTTTATCGATGGCAAAAATATCAATGCCGAGCGCCTAAATTCTATCATGCTCCAATCACCCGCCGCTGCCAGTTCAACTTCTCCCGAGGCGGTTGAAGATATTGTCAAAAAATTCCAAGAGCTTGAGCAGCGCGGCTTTACGGATGTATTTGTGGTGACTATTTCTTCGGCAGTCAGTGAATCGTATGCGCATGTGTTGGCTGCCAAAGCGATGTACAAAGGGCAACTTAATATCTTGGTGTATGATTCAAAAGCTGCTGCCATCATGGAAGGGGCGTTAACGTTTGAAGCTGACCAACTGCTAAAACAAGGCAAATCTTTTACAGAAATCGCGACACGCCTTGATGAAATCCGCCGCAATTGTACCGCGCTTATTACCGTATCTCGCCTTGATTACCTAATCGCCAACAAAAAAATCTCTACCCCAGCGGGATTTTTTGCCAATTTATTTGATATAAAGCCTGTGATTGAACTCACCCAACAAGGCGAATTAATTCCGGTGAAAAAAGTACGTTCCACCGAAAAATCCATTGAGTATATTGCCAAGAATTTTCAAGCACTTAAACAAGAAAAAAATGCGTTCATCTATATTTTAACCTGTGGAGATATCGACCTTAATCAATACGCCGCCAATATCCTATCACAGCGTTATGGCATGCCCAATTTACCGATGATACCCACATCCAGCATTACCACCGCCAATCACGGGCCAAATATGGTAGGTATGGGAGCGTTTTTAGGGCAGCCCCCGTTAATTACTCAATACGTATAAAACGTTTTGTAAGCGATAAAAAAGCCTGCTTGTGACAGGCTTTTTCAGTTAAAACTCTCCTAACTTATACAGTTTAGGGTACATTTTAGGGCGCGTAAACCACTTCAACGCCATCATCATCATCAAAATCATCTTCATCAAAGTCTTCTAAATTGCGCCCTTCACGCTCGGCTTTACGCTTGGCACGATAAGCTTCTTTTTGCTCTTCGGTGTTGGCACGCACTTCGGCTTCAAGACGCTCAAAGCGTAATCGCTGATTTTCAGCAAAATCGGGATCTTGCGCTTCTAGTTCTCGCTCTTGCTCGATTTCATTCATCAAATGCCAAACGACGGCATCCACGCCTTCGCCTGTCAAGGTCGAAGTGCGAAATACCATCCCTGTCCAACCCAGCTCAGCCACGATATGGGTACACAGCTCGTTTAACTGTGCTTCGGGTACTTGGTCAATTTTATTTAAAATCAAGATTTGTGGCAGTTTGGATAATTCGGGCGAGAATTTTTCCAGTTCATTGAAAATCACTTGGGCATTGTGCACAGGATCGCTGCCATCAATCGGAGCAACATCGACCAAATGCAGCAAACGGCGAGTACGAGCGACGTGCTTTAAAAAGCGAATGCCTAGCCCCGCCCCTTCGGATGCCCCTTCGATCAGTCCGGGAATATCTGCCATCACAAACGAGCGTCCCACGCCCACATCAACCACACCAAGATTTGGCACAAGGGTGGTAAATGGGTAATTAGCGACTTTTGGACGCGCCGCCGACACTTGACGGATAAAGGTGGATTTACCGGCATTGGGCAAGCCGATTAAACCGACATCCGCGACCACTTTGAGCTCAAATTTTAAGACTTTTAATTCCCCTGGAAAGCCAGGGGTTGCACGTCTTGGCGCTTGATTGGTCGAGGTTTTAAAATGGGTATTGCCTTGCCCACCGTCACCGCCTTTAGCGATCATGGCAGTTTGTCCTTTTTTGGTCAAATCGGCGAGCACCTCGCCCGTTTCAGTATCGACCACAGTTGTGCCAATCGGTACGGATAAGTAAATATCATCTGCCCCTTTGCCTGAGCAGTTTTTTGCACCGCCATTTTCGCCGCGTTTGGCATCGTAGCGACGGGTAAAGCGGTAATCCACCAGCGTGTTGGTATTATCATCACAGATGACATACACATCACCGCCTTTACCCCCATCACCGCCATCAGGCCCGCCTTTAGGCACATACTTTTCTCGACGAAAGCTGACGATACCATTACCGCCGTCGCCTGCTTTGACTGTTACGATTGCTTCATCAATAAAACGCATTGAAGACTTTCCTTAAATTTTGAGATAACTTGATATTATAGCTGATTGGCAATGATTTATTGGAAAAATTTGGTTAACGAAAATTTTGATTATGGCTAAAAATCGCTTTGAAAGGCGTAACAATCGAGTAATTATCACCAGAGTTTCTTACTAAGTCATAACAATAAACAAATGGCTATCTTTAAGATAACTTTTTACAATAGCTAATGTTGTAACAAATTATTTCACTCATTGTATTTGCTAAAGGAAAAATTCATGCCAAATTTATTTAAATCTTTGATGCTGACAGTCTTGCTAACTGGCTCAAGCATAACCAGCCTATCAGCCGCTCACGCTGCACCCATTGGACAACCGGTAATGAACAATGTTAATAACACCTTAAACTATGGGTTACTAAATTTTTCGGCAGAAGCCAGCCGCAAAGTTGAAAATGACCAAACCAACGCGACGATGACCAAAATTATTCAAAGTAAGTCAAGTAGTGATGTAGCCGCCCAAATCAATGAAACACTTAACCGTGCAGTCACGATTGCCAGAAAATACCCGAATGTACAAGTCAGTACAGGCAGCCAATCCACTTATCCTCAATATGATAAAAATCAGAAAATCACGGGTTGGACAGGTAACGCTAGCCTAAATCTAAAAAGCACCGATACGGTGGCAGTTAGCAAATTGATTGCTGACTTACAAGCGTTTATGACACTCGATGGGATTAATTTTTCGGTATCCGATGCCACTCGCAGAAAAATTGAACAAGAATTGATGGTCGAAGCCTCTTCGGCTTTCCAACAACAAGCCCAAGCCTTATTACCGATTTGGAAAGCCCGTGATTATCAGTTAGTTAGCCTAGACTTTAGTCGTGGCGGCGATTATGGTGGACGCCGTTATGCAGCACCGATGATGGCAATGGCAAAAATGCAAAATGATGCTGTGCCGAGCCAAGATTTTCAAGTAGGCGAAAGCACAATTACCGTTACCGCCAATGGCAATGTGCAATTAGTAAAATAAGGACTGCTTATTTAGGTTAAGCAGTTTAGAAAAAGGAAACCTTGGGTTTCCTTTTTTATGTATGGCTTTTTATTATTTCGTTTAATCAATTAGATTGAGAGATTAACTTTCATCTTTTTATACCAAGGTAATTTGTCATTATCTGCTTTGGCTTTAGCCAGAGCTTTACGTTGTTTTTGGATGGCAAAGTTATTGGATAAAATATAAAACGGACGTTCAGCAGTGGCTACAGTGTCGCCTTTGATGTTTTCAATTTTAACGGTCAGCAGATATTGTCCAGGGTTATACCCATCAATTGCTAAGTTGATTTTACTGTCAGCGGTGGTGGCAATGTGTTTGCCATTGACCCAATAGACAAACCGGTCGCCTATTTTTAGCGTGGGTGAAGAGGCAACTTCTACCCCAATCATCTGGGTAACACGGCGATACGTCATATCGGGCGCTGGGGTGATGATTGTCAGACGATAATCCCCTGTTTGACTGGGTTGAGTGGCGGTGGTCGGTAAAGGTGTCACAGTTGGGTTAAGCTGGCTCTGTATATCACTTGATGAGTTTGGCGCTACCGTTGCAGTCGAAGAAGGCATGTTATTATCCATGTTCTGGGCTTGGGGAGTGTTTGATAAAGAGACCAATTTATCTAATACCATGACATTACTGCTATTTTTGCCTGTCTCAAGCGCGATGTTGGCATTGTCGGTATAAACCACTTGCCCAGTTGGCGTAATCGACTTATAAATTTGGGCATGACTGACTGCAGTCAGCCAACCTAGCGTGATAACCGCAACTGCTTTTAGTGATGTGGCAAATGTCATAGCTTAACCCCAAAGCCGATAAATCAAAGTTTAATGCATTAAACGTTAAATAGATGACTTATTTTAACAAGAACCCGCCCTTAACGATAGCTGATAATAACAAAATACAAAAGATTTATCGGAAGTACAAAAAATTTTTGAACAATAAAAAAATCCAATCGCTTAACGACTGGATTTTTTGAAGAACGTTACAAAGTAGTGACGCTATTAGCAGCTATAATACATATCAAATTCGATTGGATGAACGCTTACATTATAACGTTCCACTTCTGCTTTTTTCAGCTCGATATAGGCATCGAGCATGGCTTTGGTGAATACACCGCCTTTTAACAAGAACTCATGGTCATCTTCTAGGGCTTTTAATGCCACTTCTAGATTTTCTGCCACGGTTGGAATCAAGGCCTCTTCTTCAGGTGGCAAGTCATATAAGTTTTTGTCCGCTGCTTCACCTGGATGGATTTTGTTTTGGATACCATCAAGGGCCGCCATCAAGAGCGCTGCAAAGCATAGGTAAGGATTTGCCGACGGGTCTGGAAAACGGGCTTCGATACGCTTGGCTTTTGGACTTGACACATAAGGAATACGAATCGAGGCAGAGCGGTTACGCGCTGAGTAAGCAAGCTTAATCGGGGCTTCATAATGCGGTACCAAGCGTTTGTAGCTATTGGTCGATGGGTTGGTAATGGCATTTAATGCGCGGGCGTGTTTGATAATCCCGCCAATCGCAAAAAGAGCAGTTTCGGATAAACCTGCATATTCATCGCCGGCAAAAGTATTTTTGCCATCTTTTTGGATCGATAAATGTACGTGCATCCCCGAGCCATTATCGCCAACGATTGGTTTTGGCATAAAAGTGGCTGTTTTGCCATGCTCATGGGCAACGTTGTGAACCGCATATTTAAATTGTTGCACTTCGTCGGCTTTACGCACTAAGGTATTAAACGATACACCGATTTCAAGCTGACATGATGCTACTTCATGGTGGTGCACTTCGACACGCCCTTCACCCATAATCGCTTCGACCGCAGCACACATATCAGCACGCATATCTTGTGAGCTATCAACCGGCGGCACAGGGAAATAACCCCCTTTAACTCGTGGACGGTGGGCGTAGTTACCGCCTTCCATCTCTTTGTCGGTGCTCCAAGCCGCTTCATCCGCGGTAATCGTGTGGCGAGCACCTGACATATCAATCGACCATTTTACATCATCAAACACAAAAAACTCTGGCTCTGGACCAAAAAATGCGGTATCACCAATACCTGTTGATTTAAGGTATTCCTCAGCACGGCGCGCAATCGAACGTGGGTCACGGTCATAGCCTTGCATGGTCGATGGCTCGATCACATCACAGGTGACGACCACAGTGGTTTCTTGGAAAAATGGGTCAATAAAGGCAGTTTCTGCATCGGGCATTAAAATCATATCCGAAGCTTCAATGCCTTTCCAACCAGCGATTGATGAGCCATCAAACATTTTGCCTTCTTCAAAAATGTCTTCATCCATGCTGCTAGCAGGATAGCTGACGTGTTGTTCTTTACCTTTAGTATCTGTAAAACGAAAATCCACCCATTTGGCTTCGGATGATTTGATTAAATCTAAGAATTTATTTGCCATAAATTGCTTCCTTTTTTTAAAAAACTGTGACCCAGATGGGTTGTTACTTTATCGTGTTTTACAAAAATTAACAAGCCAAAACCGTTATTTTTCATCTGTTACTTATTCTAGCGATAGATTAACAATTTTTCAGAAATTAGCGGTTTTTAGTGCAATGTTACGCTATGTCTGTGTTAGTATAAAATTCAAAATCTGTGCCAATCTTTTAAAGATTGAACAAATCATATAAAGTCTTGATTAGCAGTTTAAAAGATGAAGAAAAAACAAAAAATATAGCTAATAATGGGGAATGTGAGTTTAAGCTTTGCACTATTTTGGTTAAATATTTGTAATTATGGTGCATTTTACTGAGTTTAATTGAATGATACGCGCCAAGTAAGTTTTTTCTCGTTAATTGTATGGCTTGCTTTATAATGCTTAATCAACACACTGGCTTTAACTTTGCTTTAACTTTAGGAACTGATCATGACCAATACCACCACCCCTTATTTAGGCGATATCATCGAAAATATCGAAAATAACAAAGCATTAGACGCTAACCAAACACAAACTTTATTAACCACTGCCTTAGATCGCGCAATTAATACCATTGATTTGACTTATAGTGAAATGCGGGGTGTGATGCTTGCGATTATGCAGGGGCAATGTCCTGACGCCATGATGGGGGCGTTACTGACGGCATTGCGTATGAAGGGCGAAAGTATTGAGGAAATCACCGCAGCAGCGCAAGTAATGCGAGAATTGGCAATTGGTTTGGATCTATCAGATGTGCCGTATTTGGTGGATATTGTCGGTACAGGCGGCGATGGGGCAAATTTGTTTAATGTGTCTACCGCTGCCAGTATGGTTGCAGCTGAGGCAGGTTGCTATGTTGCTAAACATGGCAATGCAGGCGTGTCGGGCAAATCAGGCAGTTCAGACTTGCTTCGCCAAGCGGGGTTTTATCTTGAGTTATCCCCTGACCAGATCATGGAGTCGATTAAAAATCATGGGGTGGGTTTTTTATTTGCGCCCAATCACCATGTGGCGATGAAGCATGCCATGCCCATTCGCAGAACCTTAAAAACTCGGACGATTTTTAATATTTTAGGTCCTTTGACCAACCCAGCAGGGGTCAAAAACGCTATGATTGGTGTGTTTAATCCTGCCTTGTGTGAGCCACTTGCCAATGTGTTTAAAAACTTGGGGGCAGCGCATGTCATGGTGGTTGGTTCAAGCGATAATCTGGATGAAATTTCACTGGCCACGACCACGCATGTCGCCGAACTTAAAGAGGGTAAAGTCACGGTGTATGACATTGAGCCTGAGGATGTCGGCATTGAATCACAAACACTTAAAGGCTTAATCATTGATAGTCCTGCCCAGAGTTTGGCACTGATTCAAGCGGCACTAGCCAACAATCCCGACAAATCTGAAACCGCTCAAAAAGCTGCTGATATGGTAGCATTAAATGCGGGTGCCACGATTTATGTCGCAGGCAAAGCCGCTAGCTTAAAAGATGGCGTGGCAAAGGCGCAAGAAATTATCGCCAGTGGTAAAGCCTTGCAAAAAATGCAAGATTTGGCACAATTTACCCAGCAATTTATAAAATAATGGAAACGTATTATGCAACAACACCAAGTCCCATCTGTACTTAAAAAAATCGTTGATACCAAATACCAAGAGCTTGAACACGCCAAAAAACAGCAAAGTTTTTATGACCTTGAACAAACGGCATTAAGCAAAAAAGATGATATTCGAGATTTTGCAGGCAATTTACGCGAAAAGGGTATTCGACCAAGTCAAATCAAAATAATCGCAGAAGTTAAAAAAGCCTCGCCATCCAAAGGCATCATTGCTCCAAATTTCGACCCCATATCCACCGCACAAGGCTACGAACAAGCCGGTGCAGCGTGTCTGTCTGTGTTGACAGATAAAGACTATTTTCAAGGGGCGGATGATTACCTCGTTGCTGTTCGTCAAGCGGTATCTTTGCCTGTACTGCGTAAAGATTTTATGGTTGAGCCGTACCATATTATGCAATCTCGGGCGCTGGGGGCGGACTGTATTTTGTTGATTATGGCATGTTTGTCAGACAGTCAAGTGGGTGAAATGCACGAATTGGCGTTACAGCTTGGTATGAGTGTCTTGATTGAATGTCACGATGAAACGGAAGTCGAACGCGCCTTGCGATTGCCACAACACCCACAAAATGTGTTTGGCATCAATAACCGAAATTTAAACAACTTTGACGTCAGTCTAGACACGACGTTGCGGCTAAAATCGCTGTTTGCTAAGGACAGCTTGCTTGTCACCGAAAGTGGGATTCACTCAGCAGCTGATGTCAAATTGATGCTTGAGCATGACATTTATGCGTTTTTGATTGGTGAGCAGTTTATGAAAACGGGCAATGCGGGACAAGCCTTGGCAAAGTTATTGTCGATGAGTCAATAAAAGCGTAAAATAGCACCTTTCACCGATTTTTTAGGGCGTACTATATACGCCCTATTTATTTTTCAAAAGTTTTATGAGAGAAAAAATGGCAGATTTATTTTCTAAAGAAATGCAAGAACAGCTTAAACAGCTAAAGACCGAACTTGGCAAAGGGCGTAGCCAAACCAAAGAAACCGACGAGAACGGCAAACCAACCGAAACTGTCGGGCTACCCAGCAAACAACAAATTGCCAAACAAGTCAAAAAGTACGACAGCGAGCATTTAGATGATGACAAGCTATTGTTTATGCAAGCGATGGCAGGCGTCAAACCCATTAAAGACAAAAATTTGGCGGATAAAAATAAACCTGTCGCCAAACCCGATGCCACTACCCTTGCCAAACGTGCCGCTGCCCAAGGTAGCGACGAGCAAGAAAGTCACCAACTATCTGATATGCAAGCCTTACTTAATCCAGTATCAGGCGATGCATATTTAAGTTTTAAAAATCCGACGATTCAAAACAAAGTATTTAACGAACTCAAACAAGGCAAACTTAGATGGCATGATGCGGTCGATTTGCATGGTTCGACCATCGAAGAAGCCCGTGAGGCGGTAAGCACGCTGATTAATAACGCCCGTAAAAACAATGAGCCAGTGGTAAAAATCGTCCATGGTAAAGGCATCGATAGTATTTTGAAAACCTGTGTCAACGGCTGGTTACGTCAGATTCCAGAAGTATTGGCATTTTGCTCTGCCCCTGCCGATCAAGGCGGTAATGGTGCGGTGTTGGTTTTACTAAAAAAGAAAGAAAAACTGAGCCAATAATCACTGTGTAATTAATATAAGCTTAATCAATCGATAACATTGATTAAGCTTTTTTACATCTTTTTTGCTGAAATATTGCTTTTTTGCTCGAAAATCTTAAGTTTTTGGGTATAATGTCAAGTTTTTCGTTCGGTTTTTGGCAGCTTGCTAATCACCGACTTTTCATCAATTCCCCATACTTATTTTGGGCATTTTCGGCTAATTTCATATTTTTTAGGTTGACCCTAAGTTAAGAAATTAAAAGTTTTAGCAATTAGTCAGTTAAATAAATAGGTATGATGCGGTATAGGAGAAAGGTAACTTTGAACAATACCCCCACTTCAGCCCCACCTGCACAAGGTCATGAATTACACCGTAATTTGGGTCTTTGGCACGTTGTGATTATCGGTTTGGCATATATTCAGCCGATGACGGTTTTTGATACGTTTGGTTTAGTATCTGAGGAAAGCCATTTTCATGTGCCGACCTCTTATATTTTTGCATTGATTGCAATTTTGCTGACCTCGATTTGTTATGGTTTTATGATTCGCCGTTATCCTTCGGCGGGTTCTGCTTATACATATGCCCAACAGGCGATTCACCCCAATTTAGGCTTTATGGTTGGTTGGTCTAGTTGGCTTGATTATTTGCTATCACCGATGGTAAATATTATTTTGGCAAGAATTTATTTGCATGATTTATTCCCTGCGGTGAATGAATGGGTTTGGGTGATTGTATTAACCGGTTTGATGACGGCTGTTAATATGGGCGGTGCAAGGTTTGTAGCACATTTTAATAGTTGGATTGTGTTTATCCAAGTAGCAGTGATTGCGTATTTTACTTATATGGTTTATACCAAGCTACATATGGGTTACAACGCGGATGGGTTAATTGCCAGTCAGGCAGGCGCACCTGCCTTGGGCAGTTCACAGCCGTTTTGGGCAGATACAACTGAGATAAGTAAGTTAATTACGGGTGCCACTTTGTTGTGTTTTTCGTTTACTGGGTTTGATGCGTTATCTAGTCTAGCTGAAGAAACCAAAGATACCCACCGTACGCTGCCTAAAGCGATTGTAACAACCTCGTTGGTGGCAGGGGTAATTTTTATCATTGCCACGTATTTTATGCAGTTATATTTCCCCAATGATCCTGCCAAATACTTCCCAGATATCGAAGCGACACAGCCAGATATTTTGCGAATAGTTGGTGGTGAGATGTTTAAAACCTACGTGCTGTATTTTGCGATTGTGACTGTGATGGCATCGGGTATTTCGGCGCATGCGGGTGTGTCACGTCTGATGTATGTGATGGGTCGGGATGATGTGATCAATAAGAAAATCTTTGGTCATATTAGCCCAAAACTTCGAGTACCGACTTTTAATATTTTGATGGTTGGTCTTGTGGCATTGACGGCAGGGTTTTTAGATTTGGGCAAGGTGGTATCCTTGATTAGCTTTGGGGCGTTGACGGCATTTAGCTTTGTGCATTTATCGGTCTTAGCTCGTTATGCGGTGCGAGATGGTCGTTACAAACAGCCGTACGATATTTTACGTTTTGTGATTGTACCTACGCTTGGCTTCTTATCAATCGTGGCATTGTGGCTAAATATCGAGAAAACCGCGCTACAAGCTGGTTTGATTTGGGGTGCAATTGGGATTGCATACTTAGCTTATAAAACGGGTGGTTTTAAACGTCCTGCCCCTGTCCATCACGAGTTTGATTAACGTTTAAATAGATTAACAATAGCGGATTACCACATCCGCTATTTTTTTGTAACAACGCTGTGAATTTGCCAAGTTTAGCCCAACAGATAATTGGATAATTTGGTGCCGATCGTGGCAAATACTGCCCCAATCCCTGCCCCTATCAAGACATCTGTGGGATAATGTAGCCCCAAAACCATCCGAGAAATGGCAATCAGTACCGTAAAAGGCACCAGTATCCATAACAACATCGGTGTTTGTGAACCAAGCATCATCGTAAATAGCACCGCTTGCAAGGTGTGCCCCGAAGGAAAACTAAACACATCCAAGGGGCGCTCACCTAGTTTAATCACCTGATGCACTTGGTATGGGCGAGGTCGCACTGTGTGCAATTTTAGGAATTTATATAGCAAATACCCACAAAAACTGGTCAGCAACACAGCAACTATTTTGCCTGCGACTAGACCGCCTGCCTGCCCTTGTAAACCGCATAATATTGCCATGGATACAGTAGCCATTCCCCAAAACCAACCATCACCCAACCGGCTGACTGCTTTAAAAAACTTGGCAATCCTATCGGTATGGGAAAGCAAATTTGCTCTGACACATAGCTGCGTATCCCATGCTAACAATTTTTGTTGGGCAAGGTTAAGTCGGGGTTTTTGCTCCAAAAAGCGATAAAAATATTGCATCAGTTTTGGCAAATTTTGTACGTGAACCCGATGGTCTGGGTTAATATGCGTAGCAGTGGAGCGAAGCGACTGGGTCATGTAACCTCCTTTTTGCCTAAGAATGAGTCAATGATTATTTCATATATGACGCACTTTGAGCAATTTGTGGGCTTGAGTGGCGGATAAATACTGGTTTTTTAACTTCTTTACTTAGGCTATTTTGTTGGGTTGGGTTATGCGCGTGATTGGTTGGGCTAAGTTGTAATACCTCAAAGAACATCGCTTGCATTTGCTCGGCAGGGCGTTGCCATGAATAATCTGATACACGCTCACGCGCAGCTTGTTGCATTTTTTGTAGTTGTTGTTGTTTTGGCAACTGTTTTACCATGTCTATAAAACCTGTTTCATCGCCCAATGCCACAGTATGACCACACGTTTTATCGACCAATAACGCTGCCGCTGCATCATGGTAGGCAAACACAGGCAAGCCTGATGCCATTGCCTCGGTGACGACATTACCAAAGGTTTCGACTTGGCTGGCAAATACAAACGCATCACCACTGGCATAGTATTTAGCAAGTTCATGCCCTGTTTTAAAGCCGGCAAAAACAATATCACTATCTTGACCATATAAGGCTTCAAGTCGAGCTTTGTCGGGACCATCGCCAACGATAACCAGCTTAACATGGCGGTGTAATTGCTCAAGTTGCAAGGCTTTAAAACCTTTTATGACCGTTTCGATGCCTTTTTCGGGCGACACACGGCTCACGCATAAGATGACGGTGGTTTCTTCACCTGCTTGCCATTGTTGGCGAAGCGCATTACTACGATGTTGCGGTGAGAATTTTTGCGTATCCACCCCGCGCCCGACTTGATAAAGCCGTTTAAAACCAAACGATTCAAGCTGATTTTGTGTGGTTTGGCTTGGGACACAAGTGGCACTGCAAGCGTTATGAAACCATTTTAAATAACCCAGCAAGGGCATTGAAATGATTTTCCAGCCAAAATAGCGGCTAAAATCATGAAATGACGTGTGATACCCTGCGGTGACTTTAATTTTCTGCCGTTTTGCTGCCAATAATGCAGCTAGGCCTAATGGACCTTCGGTGATGATATGCACGATATCAGGTCGTATTTGGGCAAATTGTTGCCGCAAAAAGCGATAATTGGGTAAGCCCATGCGTAAATGCGGGTAATAAGGAATCGGTAAGCCTTTAACTTGTTTATCAGTATTGACTGCCCCATAATTTAGGCGAGAATGTGATAATTCTTGTTCGACCGCCTCACTTTGACTGGGGCGTATTAAGGTGATTTCATGACCGAATGCTTTAAGTTGCTGTACGATTTGGAACATACTTGATGCCACGCCATTGATGTCGGGTAGCCAGGTTTCGGTGACAATAACAATGTGCAGTTTTATAGACTCCGCATTTTGTGGCATAGCATGTTGAAATCTCATATTTTGTGGTTGGGTGTCTTGAGCCGATGGATTTTTTTTACCCATCGATGTATATGTTAAAACTTGTAAAGTAGGGGGAGCAAATTGGGTTGCAAGGGTCATAAAAGTATTCCAAAATCAATTTTTCAGCCAATCCATTTCATTTTTTAATCTTAAATTTGTGAAAGCGGCTAGAATCTATAAACTTTATTAGTATTAGCATTGTATAAATACCGCTTGACAGCTTAATGTCATTTTAATAACAATTTGATGACAGCGACTGTAGATTTATGGTTTTGGCTTCAGTATTTTGCTAACAGATAATTTGGTATAAGTTTAACTTGGTATAAGTTCACGCAATTTTTTATAAATTCACTTGACAATGACAATCTGCGCCTATGACACGTCAATCACCCACCCTTTTAATCTTGACCCATGCGCCCTCTCACCCATTAACCACCGAAGGGCTGCGCTTTGCCCAACATTTTTGCCGTGATTGGCAGGCGCAATCCAGCGCGCCTGTGCCGTTATCTATTTTTTGCTACAGTGACGCTGCCACAATCGCGAATCGGCTGATTTGGCTACCTGCAGATATGCCCAATGTGGCAAAAGAGTGGCAACATTTGGTGCAAACGCAAAAAATTGCCGCCCAAGTGTGTGTGAGTACCGCCCTTGCTCGAGGTGTGGTCGATGCTGACAATGCTGCACGCCACAATTTGGCAGGGGATAATTTGGCTGACGGCTTTGAGTTGGTGGGATTGGGCGAATTGGCAATGCAATTACATCAACGACCACAAGTTTTACAATTTTAGAAAAATTTTAGGGCAATCGCATGAAAATTTTGATTCATATTCAAGCAGATAACGAGCTATCGTGTCACGAGGCATTTTCGATGGCGTTTGCGCTGGCAAGTTTTGAGCATGATATCCAGCTATGGCTTGAAGAAGGTTGTTTAAACATCATCGAACAATGTAGCCCCAAACTTGGTAAAATGCTCAGTTCACTTGATATGTACGATATGCCAAAGGCTTGGGTTACTAGCGAATTACTGACTCAGCGGCAGCAAGCATTACTAACAGACAACCAAAGCGGACAAGATATGCAAGACGTCCCAAATTGGCTATCGCAATTAACGGCTTCACCGACCCAAGGTTCATCACAAGACTTTTCACAAGATTTTGATTTAACCCTGCATCTATAAATTTTTAAAGGCTAAAAAGCTGATAATGCCTTGATTTTGCTTTATACTAGCAGCGACCTATTGATATTGGCTTTTATCAACCGCATCATACCTGATATTTTTCTCGCCCTCTTTTGACTATTATTTATGAAAAAACCTTCAAAGCTTTTGCAACACACCGCTATCGATATGCCAAAAATGGCAAAAAGACCCACGCAATCCGCGACCATTCGCCCTGTTCAAACTGATAATTTACAGCCATTGCCTGTGGAAAAACTGCGTCGATATACCGACCCCGACACCCTACCCAAAGACACGCTACATTGCCCCCCAAGCCAGCTAGATTTTGGACAAGAGCGGGCGTGCAAAGCGATTGTGACGGCATTAGACATTCATGCCAACGGCTATCATGTGTTTGCTGCAGGCGAAAATGGACTGGGCAAACGCACGCTGATTACCCGCTTACTTAATGAATACGCCAAACACCGCCCTACCCCAAGCGATTGGGTGTATGTACACAATTTTGCCGATGCCCGCTCGCCCACTGCGTTACAGCTGCCCGCGGGCATGGGGCAAACCCTTGCTGAGGATATCACCCAGTTTTGGCTCACCGCTAAACGCCAACTTAACAAGCGTTTTCGCAGTGAACATTACCAAAGCAAAATCGAAGCGATTAAAAACGAAATTAGCTTGCGAGAAGAACAAGCGTATAACGAACTGCATGAAGAAGGCAAACAATATTCGCTGGCTTTGACCTTGCGTTCATCGGACAATAAACCGATTTTTATCCAATCTGATTTTAATGATAAGCTAGACAATGAACTAAATGACGGGCTTAACGATGAACTTAACCACAACAACCGCCAAGCTAGCAAGTCATCTGCCAATAAACCTACTGACAAATCGCTGGCACTAGAACACACCGCAACCAAAAAAACAGCGAGTCAAAAATCCCCAGAGCGAAAAACCAGCCAATCGACCAATTTTGGGCTTAATCCAACCCCAAACTATGAGCCATATGTGGCAAACTATCAAGACAAAAACCACATGCAAAAACGCTTAAGCCAGCTTACCATCACGCTTGAGCAAATCGAGGATGAAGCCAACCAAACACTACAAAACTTGCATCACTCAATGACCCGCCGTACCCTTAAGCCGCTACTTGAGCCACTACGCCAAAAATACGCAGACAATCTGCCTGTGGTGGCTTATCTTGATGCATTGCATGACGATATCGTACAGCACATTGAGCGAATTATTAATGAAGATGACGAAGAGTTTTTGCCCAGCCATTTTTCACCCGTACCCGCCCGTTATTTTGTCAATGTGCTTGTCAGCCACGAGCCTAACAGTGCCGCCCCGATTATTTTTGAGGATTTGCCCACGCATCTCAACTTGCTGGGTCATGTAGAACAAATCACCCATTTGGGCACCGTATCGACCGACGTGAGCCTAATTCGAGCAGGATCGCTGCACCGAGCTAACGGTGGCTATCTGATACTCGAAGCAAATAGCTTGCTAGAGTATCCGTATGCGTGGCAAGGGCTCAAGCGAGCCTTGCAAAGTCGGCAGATAAAGATGTCAAGTCTTGAGCAAATGCTAACCCTAACCGGTTCGATTAGCCTAGAGCCACAAGCGATACCGCTGGATGTCAAAGTGATTTTGCTTGGTGAACCTGATTTATACTATGACTTGCTCGATTTTGAGCCCGAGTTTAATGCCGTGTTCAAAATCCGAGCCGATTTTCATGACCGTGTCGCCCGTAATGCCGCTAATGAACATGCCATGTCTGCCAAAATCGCAGATATGACAGCAAAATATGCGCTATTGCCATTTGATCATACCGCTTGTGCCAGTTTGCTTGATTATCTAAGCGAGCAAGCCGAAGACCAGCACGAACTTAGCCTACATGGCGACCGTCTAGCCCAAGTATTGCATGAAGCCAATCGCCATGCGGTAATTGCGCATAGTCAACTGGTAAATAGTCAGCATATTTACCAAGCCATTAAGGATATTCAACACCGCTCTGGGTACTTACGCCAATTATTTTGGCAAGAATTGGAAAAAGGACAACAGCTTATCAGCACCCAAGGCAAAGCAATTGGTCAAGTCAATGCCTTAACCGTGATTAGCTACGCCGACAGCGAATTTGGTATGCCCGCTCGTCTAACCGCAAGCGTCCATCCAAGCACAGGGCATGCCGACATTATCGATATTGAACGGGATGTGGACTTAGGCGGCTCGATTCATGCCAAAGGCGTCCTGATTATGAGTAGTTATCTACGGGCATTGTTTGCCGAGGATAACGAACTTAATTTTACCGCCTCTCTGGCTTTTGAACAAAGCTATGGCGGGATTGATGGTGATAGTGCCACCATTGCCGAAACCTGTGCGCTATTATCCGCCCTTTCGCAGGTGCCGCTTAATCAAAGCTTTGCGGTGACAGGCTCAATGAACCAATTTGGACAAGTGCAAGCAGTGGGTGGTGTCAATGCCAAAATTGCGGGATTTTTCGATGCCTGTCTAGAACAAGGGCTGACGGGCAAACAAGCGGTAATTATTCCAAAGGCAAATGTGGATCAACTGATGCTACGGCAAGATATTGTCGAACATATCAAAGCGGGTAAATTTGCGATTTATGCGGTTGAGCATGTCAATGAAGCCTTGCAACTATTAACAGGCGTTAGCGTGGATGAAGCAACCAAAAAAGGCAATTTTCGCAAAAATAGCATTTATGGCAAAATTTATCAACGTCTTGCCATGTGGGGCGAAAAAGACCCTGCCGGAAAATAACAGCGTAGGGCGTATACCACACGCCCTGCCGCTTTAACACGCTATTATTTTAACCAGCGCTTATTTTCCAAACCATTTGTCTTCAAGTTGTTGTAGTTTACCGTTGGCTTTAATAGTGGCAATGCCTTGATTCACTTTGGCGGTTAAAGCATCATTGCCTTTACGCATGATCACCACTTGCTGGGCAGAGGGCTCGTTTTGCCCCTCATACGCCACAATCGTCACCTTTTGGTCAGGGAAATTTTTGGCAGTATAACGCAAAAACGGCTCATCTTGTACAATCGCCTGCTCTTTATCTTGGACTAATGCTTGGAAAAGCAGATAAGTGGTTGGATAAATATCCACATTGGTTGCCCCGGTGGCAGCTTTGACTTGCTCAACTTGTTTTGAGCCATCCATCCCTGCAACTTTCATATTTTTAAGTTCCGCAAGGGTTTTAACAGGTTGGCTGGTATTTTTATACATAATGGCAGATGGGTTAAAAAAATAACTGTCTGACAAATTGTATAAGCCTTTACGCTCTTCGGTATAAGAAATGCCAGAAGCGGCTATATCATACTTGCCACTGGCAATCGTTGGGAACATATTTTTAAATTCAGTTTTATAAAATGCGACCTTAAAGCCGCCCGCCTCACCAATGGCACGCATCGCATCAATATCAAACCCCATCAAATTCCCTTTGGCATCTGAAAATGAAAACGGTGCCATGGTGCCTGTGGTAATAACTTTATAAGTCGGTGCGGTATCCGGTAAAGTACTGACAAAGCCATCGGCGGTGATAGCTGCGCCAGTTTTGGCGGCTTCATTGAGTTTTTCGGTGGCTTGTGCTTGGCTAGGCGCATTAGAATTGATGGTACTGGCTGGTTGAGCCGAGGCATTATTTTGATTGGCTTGATTATAGCCTGTTAATCCTAAAGTTAAAACTAACGTACTAACACCCAGTATTTTTTTGTAACTAAACGTCATTTTTTATTCTCTATGTTGCTAAATAGTAAGCGTTGATAGACATACTAAAATAACAAAATTAAAACTCAAGATAAATAACTGATTTTATTTAATTTATTCAATAATTCTTAATAATGATAAATTTAAATAATACGATTTGAATACATTAATTTACAAAAATGTAAAACAAAATTTTGTCAAATAAGATTATGAATTGCCTATTTTTAACGAAAAGCGGGTAAGTTTGGCTTATTTCTAGCCATCCTAATAGTCGCTAATCAACATTTTCTTATTGGTAAAAATGCGTGTGGCACTGCGTTATTAAATTAAAGTTAAAGGTGCCTTTTTTCGAGGGCTAATAATTGTTGTTTGATATCAATCCCGCCGGTATAGCCCCCTAGCCCGCCATCACTGGCAATCACCCGATGACAAGGGATAATTAAGCTGATCGGATTTTTGCCGTTGGTATTGGCGACCGCACGATAAGCGGTTGGCTGTCCCAAACATTTGGCCAGTTCGGCATAACTGATGGTCTGGCCATAGGGAATGGTAAGCAGCTTTTGCCATACCCGCTGCTGAAACGGTGTGCCAAAAGAAAAATCTAACGGTAGCGTAAAGTGATGGCGTGTGCCTGCAAAATATTCCTGAAGCTGTTGTTTGGTAAGAAGGAGTACGTCACAATTTTGTTGATAAAGATGGTTTTTCTGCTGCAAATCATGGGGCAATTGGGTGAGATAAGCGGCTTGTTTTGTGAGTTGATCAAGTAGCTTTACAGTTTTGTGTGTGTGCCAATCAAGCACAATGAGCTTGCCGTGATGAGCGACAAGCGTGATGTTGGGCAGTGTGGGTAACGCTTGATAAGTGAGAGTCAACATCCGACTATTCATCTTCTTTTTCAAATAAGGCTTTGACAAAGTCTTCGGCTTGAAACGGGCGCAAATCATCAATTTTTTCACCGACACCGATAAAGCGAATCGGCACATTGGTGTTTTCAGCAATATTAAATACCACACCACCTTTGGCGGTGCCATCTAGCTTGGTGACTGTCACGCCTGTCAGCGCTACGGCTTCGTTAAAGATTTCTACTTGGTTTAACGCATTTTGTCCTGTCCCTGCATCAAGTACAATCATGGCTTCATGGGGGGCGGTCGGGTCGGCTTTTTGCATGACACGGATGACTTTTTTAAGTTCTTCCATCAAGTTTGATTTATTTTGTAGGCGACCTGCGGTATCGGCAATTAATACATCAATGCCTCGAGCTTTGGCAGATTGCATGGCATCAAAGATAACCGAGGCACTGTCCGAGCCATGCCCTTGAGCCACCACAGGGATATTGTTTCGCTCGCCCCACACTTGTAATTGCTCGGTTGCGGCAGCACGAAAGGTATCGCCTGCGGCAAGCATGACGCTTTTGCCCTCGGCTTGTAGGCGTTTAGCAAGCTTGCCGATGGTGGTGGTTTTGCCCACGCCGTTGACGCCCACCATCAAGATGACAAATGGACGTTTACTGCTGTCGATATGCAGCGCTTTGACTTTGGGGGTGAGGATGTCAGTTAGTTCTTTTTGCAAGGCTTTATACAGCGAATGGGAATAAATTAAATCGCCTCGATGGGTGGCTTCGGTCAAGTTTTTGATAATGCGGTTGGTGGCGTTGACCCCAATATCCGCAACGAGCAGTTGGTCTTCGACCTCTTCAAGCAGTTCATCATCGATTTCTTTGCCGCCAATTAAGATATTGGTTAAGCCTTCGGTGAAGTTTTTGCGGCTTTTTGACAAGCCAGATTTCATACGGCTAAACCATCCGCCTTTACTGTCTTTGCCTTCGTTGCTGGCTTTGCTTTGGCTGCTGTCTTGACCTTGTATAATGTGAGCAGAAGCCGAAACTTGTGAGATAGTGGCTTGTGATTCAGACGGTACAGTAGGTGGTGGCACAGCAGAAGGTGTCATAGTAACCTGTTGCACAGGCATGTTTGGAATGGTCGCATCATCTAGCCCAACAATAGATTGGTCGTTGAGCTTAACAACGACTTTCGGGGTTATCGATGACTGAACAGAATCGCTTTGCGGGTCGTTATTATTTGGGTAGTTATTTGAAGTCATAACACATGCCTAAAGTAACCTATAAAATAAGAAAAAAGTTAAAAATCGTGAGTTTATCCATAAAAAAATCATCAAAATTGCCCACCACCCCATTCACCAACGCAGGCGAGAATTTTTAGGCATACTAATCGATGGGTTTATCCCTTGTTTGATAAGAATCGGCAAGATGGGCTAGCAGTCGATACGCCATTACGGAGGCTTCATACATAACATCGGCAAATACCAGATTGCGAACGCGTCAATCTGAGCGTTTTATGACTTTTAAGCCAAATTCAGGGCGTGAGACGGGCCGTGATAAGCTTTCACTTATTTCAAGGGTCTGTATTACGCCAGTTTCAGTTACCCATTCAGTTACCCATATTGTTAATTGCAATGCCATCTGCCTTATCAGGTTATTTATGTCAAGTTATTTATGATGATCATTATGGTTGCTGGCGATATTGTAGCATTTGTCAAAATGCCTGTCAGTTTTTGATTGCACCAACCTTAAACCGTCCAATTTTTGCTTGGTGTTGTCGCTCTTTCTTGCTCAGATGTTAATAAAATTTGATTTTTGGTTGTGGATGTAGCTTGTGATCGCATTTTATGCCATGATAGGAACAATTTTATGGCTAACATTTTTTCTAATATTCTTTGCTCTTCGTTATTTTTGCTTTTGATAGGTCGCTCAATGCCGTTGTCCAATGTTAATGTTAATTTTTATACGTCTTATACGCCCATGTGTATGCTCACACGACGTTTTGTTAAAAATCTATGTGTGAAAACCACGGTGTCAGCGTTATGTTTAAGCTTAGGTGTGATAAATGCTAAAGCGGCTGATCTACCCCCTGCCCAAACAACTAATCAAACGGCATTTGCCCAAAAAATCGCCGCTGCTCGCCATGAATATACCCTCGATAACGGCCTAAAGGTGATTATCAAAGAAGACCATCGCTCGCCTGTGGTGATGAGCCAAATATGGTATCGGGTTGGTTCAAATGACGAGCCTGAAAAGCTGGGCGGTATTTCACACTTACTTGAGCATATGATGTTTAAAGGCACAAAGGATGTGTCATCGGCAGACTTTGAACGCCTCATTGCCAAATTTGGCGGGTCAAATAACGCCTTTACCACCCATGATTACACCGTTTATTATGAGATATTCCCTGCCAATCGCTTAAACCTTGCCCTAGAATTAGAAGCCGATCGTATGACCAATTTGCAATTACACATGGCAGATTTTACCGGCGAGCGGCAAGTGGTCATGGAAGAGCGCCGCCAACGCACGGATGACAACCCCAATGCTCGGGCATTTGAGCAATTTAGCAAAATGACCTACCCCGATAGCCCCAAAGGTGAATCGGTTATTGGTCCGATGGCAGAAATTGACAGCATCACATTACAAGACTTAAAACAATGGTATCAGACTTGGTATGCCCCCAATAACGCTACCATTGTGATAGTCGGTGATGTCAATCCCGAGCAAGCATTAAGCAATGTCAAAAAATACTTTGGTGACAAAAAACCCGCCCAACTTCCCACACGCCCAAGTGTGTCGCAAAAAGCCTTTCGTGGTTTTACCGAGCAGACAACGCAACTGCCTGTGCAAGTGCCAAGCGTAATTATGGCATATAACTTACCCACCTTGACCACTGCAAAAGACCCAAAAACGGCTTATAGCTTGATGCTGTTATCTGAAGTACTCGACGGCGGTATGTCGGCACGACTTGAAAAACATTTGGTACGCGATAAACAGATTTTGGCATCGGTGGGTAGTGGCTATAGTGCCTTTGAGCGCGGGGATGGGTTATTGTTGATTCAAGGCACGCCGAGGGCAGGTGTCAGTCTTGAGCAAGCCAAACAAGCGATTTTGGCAGAAATAGATGCGCTAAAAACCCAACCGATTGCCGATAACGAGCTACAACGCGCCAAGACCAATACCATCACCGGATTGATTTATAGTCAAGATAGTATCAGCGGGCAAGCACAAAGTATCGGCAGCCTGACCAGTATTGGACTTGATGATCGTATGGTTTATCAATTACCTAGCATTTTTGATACCATTCACCAAGCCGATTTACAAGCGGTTGCCAAGCAGTATTTAACCCAAAATAATTTGACTATATTGAATGTGACACCCAATCAAACAGCGGATAACAATAAGCAAAAATAGACTTTTGCTAATAAAATTCACGATTTACAACACCTTATCGTAGGTTGAATGTGTTAATACGCTTCAACTTTCCCAATTGCTAAACCTTAACTGATTAAAAATTCGATGAAACCATTTATCCAACTTCCCGCGCCCGCCATTGCGAAATGTATTAAAAGCCCCATAGGCATAGGACTTATGTGGTCTGTTTTAACAAGTATACTTTTGGTGACACAGGCATATGCTGCCGATGCCCAACCCGAAACGCACAGCAGTGCTGATGTTGACCCCAATGCCCCGATTGTGGCGTTAGATAAGCTTGATAGCCTAAAATCCACGCAGCCACTTACGGTCACTTTGCCAACGATTCAGCATTTTACCACCCCACGGGGTACGCCTGTCGCCTTTGTACACACCAACAATTTGCCGATGGTGGATGTTAGTGTATATTTTAATGCTGGCTCGGCTCGGGATGAAGCGATTAGAAAAAATGGCTTTGGCATTGCAAGCCTAACTGCCAGTATGCTTGACCAAGGCACGACCAGCAAAACCCAAGACCAATTTGCCGAAGCGGTCGAACAGCTAGGCGTCAATATCGGACAACAAGCTTATAAAGACATGTTTATTGTCAGTTTACGCAGTTTGTCTGATCCCAACTATTTAACCCCAGCGGTCAATTTGATGGCGGATATGCTTGCCCATCCGGCATTCCCCCAGCAAAATCTTGAACGTACCAAAGCCCAATACCTTGTTGCACTACAACGAGAGCAAGAAGATCCCGATGCTATTGCTTCGCAAACCTTTACCCAAGCATTATATGGCAATCACCCTTACGCCCACCGCACGGATGGCACGTCACAAAGCATCCCCACGATTAGCTCGGCGGATTTGACCGCTTTTACCAAGCAGTTTTTGGTGGCTAAAAATGCCAATATGGCAATTACAGGCGATATCAGCCTTGCGCAAGCCAAACGCCTTGCCGAACAATTAACCAACCAGTTACCGCAAGGCTCGCCCGCCCCCAAACTCCCGAATGTCACACCGCTACAAATGGGCAAAACGATTTATGTCCCGTTTGACAGTACCCAAACTTCGGTGATTATCGGTCAACTGGGCGAAAAACGCGCCACGGATGCCCAACGTTTACAACAGCAAAACAATTTTGCCATCGCTGATGACGTGGTTGGCGGTAGTAACTTTCAAGCCCGCCTGATGGCGGATATTCGCAAAAAACGGGGCTTGACGTATGGCATTTATAGCTCAATGACCCCCATGCAAAGCCAAGGGGCTTATACCATTAGTTTTTCTACTCGCAATGAAAAAGCCCCCGAAGCCATTAATGCGACGTTAGATGTGGTTAACGATATCCTAAAAAATGGTATTACCCAAAATGAACTGAACTTGACTAAGGAAAGCCAAATTAATAGTTTCCCACTGAGTTTTGCCAGTAATGCCGCAATTAATAGCACGCTTGGGATGATGGGTTTTTATCACCTGCCTGATAACTATCTTGCCGATAACATCAAGCGTATTAAAAATGCCGATTTGGCTTCCGTCAATCAAAGCTATCGCAATCTAATTCATCCTAAGCAATTTTTGATTGTGACTGTGGGCAAACAAGTGGACGTGGCGGCTAAAACACAGGCGTCTGATGCTAAATAAATCTATACTGACTTAACATGACTAACGCTCATAGCATAAGTTATAAATTTTCGCTTAGGTTGGCTGTCAAAACCTACCTAACTACGTTAAACTATCGCCTTTAATTTGTAGCGCTGTTAAGTTTTATTATCATCATGTCCAACTATATCGAACAATCCCGTTTTTCCCGACAATCCAACCATTTTGGCAAAGACAGCGTTCCCACATTTTGGCAACGTATTCACTTAGACCCTTGGTTACTGTTTTTGTTGTTTGTCACCGCATTATTTGGTTTGGCGATTTTATACAGTGCCTCTAGTCAAGATATGGGCATGGTGATCCGTCAACTGATTAGTTTTGTCATTGCCTTTGTGGTGATGATTATGATGGCTCAAGTGCCACCCAGCGTGTATCGGAATTTTACCCCATTTTTTTATGTCGGTGGGGTGTTATTATTGGTACTGGTAAAAGTGATTGGTGAGGTGCGCCTTGGTGCACAGCGTTGGATTAACATTCCAGGATTTGGCAGTGTTCAGCCATCTGAGTTTATGAAACTTGGTATGCCTATGCTATGTGCGTGGTTCTTATCGAAGCGAGAGCTACCGCCCAATATTGTTACGGTGCTCATTACCCTTGCAGCGATTGGACTGCCTGTACTGTTGATTGCAGAACAGCCCGATTTGGGGACTTCTATTTTGGTTGCATCAAGTGGGCTATTTGTATTGTTTTTAGCGGGTTTACCTTGGTGGATGATAGGTGGGGCAATTGCGTTATTTATCCCGTTTGTGTTTGTGGCTTGGGAATATTTACTCCACGATTACCAACGCAAGCGGGTATTGACGTTGCTTGACCCCGAAGCTGATGCACTGGGAGCAGGATGGAATATCATGCAATCAAAGACCGCTATCGGCTCGGGCGGCTTGACAGGCAAAGGCTATCTTGAAGGCACGCAGTCGCATTTGCATTTTTTGCCAGAAGGTCATACCGATTTTATTATCGCTGCCTTTTCTGAAGAATTTGGGCTTATTGGTGTATCGTTATTGATGTTTTTATATGCTTGCGTATTGTTTCGCGCCCTATATATTGCTTTTAGCAATACCAACGTGTATGGCAAGCTATTATCGGGCGCGATTGCAATGTCGTTCTTTGTCTATGTATTTGTTAATGCTGGCATGGTTTCAGGTATTTTACCGGTGGTAGGTGTCCCCCTGCCTTTTATTAGTTATGGTGGTACGGCACTCATTACATTGATGGCGGGTTTTGGGTTGATTATGTCGATTGCCTCGCATGACCGGCACTAGCAACTCAGTAATCTAGCAACCAAATAATTCAACAAATATTTATTAAAAATACACCGGTTTTTGATAGATTTTGAGCAAAAACTGGTAAAAATTAACCTTTCATGCCAAATTATGACCTTTAATCCTATTAATTAATGATTTTTTATGTTAAATTTCGTATCGTAATGCACAAAGTTGTTAAATTAATCAACAATTAGCCATTTATTGATTAATTAAGAATGTGTATATCTGACAAACCTTGTTATTGTGAATAGTACAATTTGGAAAAATTCGATAAAGGCTTAATTAGGCTATAAGTCATTCATAGGTCTTTAAATCATAATTATTTGTCCCTATATTAGGGTGTTTTACCATGAAAATAAATCATGGCATAACTAGCGATAACATTTCAAATTCGTTTGATATATTTAAATTTAATAACCTGAGGTGCTTATGTCTAAGCGTCAATTTTTCAAAAATCAAAGCCGTAACGCCGTAATTATAGCCAGCTGTGCACTAGTATCTAGCTTTGGGCTAACCAATTCTTCAGCCATTGCCGCTACCAATCATGACCTTGATTATGTTTTAACCGAATTATCACGCCAACATGACAATGCCTCGCCCCTCGTTCAATCTGCTCGTCAACCGGCTTCGTTAGCATTAAATAGCCAGCTCCTTAGCCAAAAAGACCCTACTATTAATAATACCGATGTGTTAGGACGCTTGTCTGCGGTTGCCTCAACGACCGTCAGCAAATTTAGCCAAACCGGCGTCGCTTCTTGGTATGGTCGCCAATTTCATGGTAAAAAAACCGCGAGCGGTGATGTTTTTGACCAAGACGGTTTCACAGCCTCGCATCGTACACTGCCGCTTAACTGCTATGTCAAAGTGACCAATAAAGCCAATGGTAAAAGTGTGGTGGTTAAAGTTAATGACCGTGGTCCTTTCTCTAGTAGCCGTGTGATGGATTTATCGTATGGTGCAGCCAAACAAATTGGTTTGGTAAGTTCTGGCTCAGCGAACGTGATTATTGAGCGGGTAAATGACCCAAGCTAATTGGTTTGTGTGGTGAATAAAAAAGCATCTTAAGCCGATGCTTTTTTGTTTTGGAGTTGGCGGTTTTTTACAGTGAATAGAACTTACGCACTATCCAAATAAAGCATGATATGCTAAAGGAAAAGCAAGAAA
>ERZ501005.26-NODE-26-length-69954-cov-15.492067_pt1 | contig 69954 bp, 64 predicted proteins | sample MGYA00248830_ERZ501005 | MGnify/ENA primary metagenome ERZ501005 (study PRJEB25958, sample SAMN03398565) | human skin metagenome | study: EMG produced TPA metagenomics assembly of the Human Skin Microbiome Metagenome (human skin metagenome) data set. | reverse complement strand
TACTATTATGCCTTGTTTTATCAGACTTTTTTGTTTTTTTGTCGTGTGCAAAGAAAAAAGCCCTATGCAGAGCATAAGGGCTTTTTATTGGCTATTTTTATTGGCCATTCTACCCATTAAAAAACATAATTAAACCCAATTTTGGTTTTGCTATCAACTCGATTGTCCACCAGTGGGCTGTCGTGTTGCTCATTGCTTAGATATTCAAGGTGCTGACTGATAAATCCTGACCAGTGCGGATTAAAGCGATAATTGGCACTGATATTTAAGTAAGGCGATACCCCGCCATCGGCTTTATATTTGGCAAGCCCAGAACGCAGCGATTCTTTATCACTAACCCCAAAATAATAATCGTTATAATTTTTATCATACCAAGTCAGCCCCAATTCAGGATAAATGGCGACTTTATTATCCATTAAATTAAACTTACTCAAATGTGATAATGACACCGCGGTGCCATCGCTTCTTCCCAAAATATCAGTCTGCACTTGTCCCTTAAAGCCGCCAACAGGCGTAATTCGCATATAACTGGTGCCCGCCATTACTGACCAATCCCGGTCATCAAGTCGGCGTAGGGCAGGATTATCGGCATCTTTGGCATTAAAATCCCGGCCATCATAGCCTAACGTAGCACGCCATTGGTTTTTGTCATCTTTATATGCATACACGCCCGCTTCTGCACCTTCGATATATACGCGATTATTGTCATAAAATGCTTGTGGTAACACGGTCACTTCATTGTCTTGATGATAAGCGTAGTGATTGGCTGACGCGTTTAAACCCACAGTAAAGCGAGCATTGGGATCAATGGGCAAGGACTCAGCATACGATAGGCTAACAAACAACATCGGTAACACCGCCAAATAACGAACACGATGAGCAGACAACAACATAGACAATCCTTTTATCAATAGATTGATAGCAAAAGTTTGATGACAAAAAAATGCCGCTAAAAATATGGGACTAAAGAGACATAATAAGGCTTAGGGTCATTATGGCACAAATTGGTCAGTATCAAAAGATATTAACCAAAAATTCACCTCGCATTTCACCTAAATCTTACCAACCAAAATCCAGACCAAACATTGGGTTGTCGTACAAAATATTATGTTATAATATAACATTTTACTGGATATAACATTTTGAGATAGCGATGATGAAAAATTTGGTTAACTTTGGTAACCCCTTATATAACATTCTCTCATTGACCCTGTCATTGTATGGCTTAACCTGTTTAACTGCCTGTCAGCCCGCGAATAACGCTACCAATCAAGCCAATAACCACGCGAACACTCAAACCGCTAGCCAACCAACTAACCACCAACATCCCATGGTGGTGTACGCTGCTACCAATGTCTGGGGGTCAGTTGCCAAAGCGGTAGGCGCAGACAATATCGAGGTTATCGCAGCGGTGAATGACCCCAGCCAAGACCCACATGCCTATCAAGCATCCGCTCAAGACAAGCTGAATGTCAGTAAAGCCAAATTGGTATTGGTCAATGGTGGTGGCTATGATGATTGGGCAACCAGCCTAGCGCAGTCAGTGGCAACGAAACCGGTGATTATCAATGCAGTAGAAATATCGGGTCTGCGTCCTGCCAGCACAGGACAACAAATTGCGCAATCATCCTCTACACCGGGGTTTAATGAACATGTATTTTTTTCGCTCGATACTGCCAAAAAAGTCGCCCAAGCTGTTCAAACTCAACTTTCTGCCAGCGACCCAAGTCATCAAGCCCAGTACGACCAAAATACTCAACAATTTATGCAGCAAATTGACGGCTTAAAAACCAAAGCCCATACTATTGGGGCAGGTAAACTTTTAACTGCTTTGGCCACCGAGCCTGTAACAGGTTATTTGCTGGCCGATATGGGTATCAAAGATATTACTCCACAAGGCTATACCGAGCAAGCCGAAACTGAGGCAGGCGTGTCGGTCAAACTGTTAAACGATAGCCACACATTATTGCGCAATAAACAAGCCCAACTTCTTATTGTCAACGCCCAAACCGAAGATGCCACTGCCAAAACCTTAATCGCTACTGCCAATCAAGCGGGCGTGCCTGTGGTGCAAGTTAATGAAACGTTTCCCACAGGAATAACCAGCTATGTCGATTTTATCGAAAAAACCCTCACAAATTTTGCCAATGCCGTAAAATAGCGGTTTATTTGCCTTGGTTTTTGTGAATATGACCCAAACGTCCACTCAGCCCACTTATTTTACCCCTGTCAAGTCATCGTTACAGCAGGATAGGGGCGGGCTTTTATTATCTGATGCCAACGTATTATTACAAGTCCAACAAGCGACGTTGTTTTTTGGTGAGCGGTTACTTTGGCAAGACGTGACGTTTGACATTCATACTGCCGAGTTTGTCGCATTAATCGGGGCGAACGGCACAGGCAAAACCACGTTATTACAGAGCCTATTAGGACTACTACCTTTATCAAAAGGCACTATCATCACTGCGCAAGGCACCAAAATCGGCTATGTCCCGCAGTTAAAAAACTTTGACCCAAAACTGCCAATTCGTGGGCGAGATTTGGTACAACTTGGCTTGGATGGGCAAAATTTGCTATTTGGGACAATTGACCTCAAAAAAACTTTTGGTCATTATTGGATGAGCCGTAAGCAAAAAAATTACCGTGTCGATAAAGCCATTGCCGAGGTTGGCGGTCAGGCGTTTGCCGATGCTCCGCTTAATATGCTCTCAGGCGGTGAACAACAGCGGATGCGCATCGCCCAAGCCTTGGTGAGTGAGCCTGATTTATTGTTGATGGATGAGCCATTATTAAGCCTTGATGTCAAAAGTCAGCAGATTGTCTGTGATATTTTGGCGCATCGAAAGACGGCTCATCGCACCGCAGTGCTGATGATAAGCCATGAAATTGTCCCAATTACGCCTTTGGTTGATACGGTGGTTTTAATCAACAATCAACATGCGGACGTGGGTGATAAATCCTTGTTAACTTCCTCAATGTTGTGGTCTTGATGTAGATGGGCTATTTATGATACTGATCGCCGCGTTTTCACATGTTTTGCATACCATTATTAGCTTTGATAATTTTACAGAGCTTTTACCGCTGGTGTATCCATCAATTCTGGCAGCGGTAATTTTGGGCGTGATGGCAGGGTTTATTGGTCCTTTGATACAGGCGCGGGATATGGCGTTTGCGGTGCATGGTACGGCAGAATTGTCGTTTGCGGGGGCAGCGTGTGCGTTATGGCTTGGCAGTTCGGTCACGATGGGGGCGGTCATTGGCTCGGTGGTGGCAGGAACGATTTTGGCAGTGATGGGGCTTGATGGTAAAAACCGCAATTCTTTGATAGGCATTATGCTACCGTTTGGTCTGGGGCTGGGTGTGTTGTTTTTGTCCTTGTACCAAGGTCGCTCATCCAATAAATTTGGGTTACTGACAGGACAAATCGTGGCAGTCACTACCACACAGTTACAAAGCATGCTGATTGTGGCGGTCATTGTGTTGTCGGTGCTGGCGATTTTTGGTCAGCGCATGTTGTTTACTTCGATTGACCCACAGATTGCCAAGGCGCAACACCTCAATATGACAGGTTTGTCGTTGTTATTTATGCTGATATTAAGTCTGGTGGTAGCAGTAAGCGTGCAGTTTGTTGGCGCTTTGTTGTTGTTGTCGCTACTTATTACACCAACGGCTGCCGCCACGCAAGTGACTGCCCGCCCGTTGTGGGTGTATGCGCTGTCGATGCTGTTTGCGATTATGGCAGGGGTAGGCGGGATTTTGTTATCACTTGGGGCAGGCTTGCCGATTTCACCGTATATTACGACCATTTCATTTTTGCTTTATTTGCTATGTTGGGGGATAGGAGCATATCGGCGAAAACAGGGTTGGAATAAGCGCCAAATTTCTTCGTCATCTTTGGTGACAGCTGAGTCAATTCGCTGTAGTAAAAAACTGCCAGTGCATAAAAAGTAAGCTTTAACCATAGCTAACCAAAAAATTGTGATTAACCTTCACTTAAAAAATACCAAGTCATTATCATTAAACTATTGTCATAATTTTGAATAAATTTTTAGTTAAAATAATTCGACTCATGATACCAAAGAATGTTTACTAAGGAAATTTATCCATGACAATCGCCCAAAGTGTTTCACACCCTACTATTGCGTCGCCTAGCGATGCTCGTCCAAAGCTTGACCATAAACCCAATAAACTGACTATTATTACTTTTATATCAGCCCTGTTATTTGGTTTAGGGTACATGATTTTTAATCTAAATCATGATATCACTAGCACCCTAGGCGCCCCAACCACTTTGGTGCCTTATCTATTACTTGGGCTAGCTTTGATAATCGCGTTGGCATTTGAGTTTGTTAATGGCTTTCATGATACTGCCAATGCGGTGGCAACCGTTATTTATACTCACTCACTACCTGCGCCGGCAGCGGTGGTATGGTCAGGATTTTTTAATTTTTTAGGGGTTTTAACATCAAGTGGCTTGGTGGCATTTGGGATTATTGCTTTGTTACCTGTGGAACTGATTTTACAGGTCGGCTCGGCTAATGGTTTTGCGATGATTTTTGCGTTATTGATCGCAGCCATTTTATGGAATCTTGGCACATGGTTTTTGGGGCTGCCAGCCTCATCTTCCCATACGTTAGTCGGTTCAATTGTGGGTGTGGGTATTGCTAATGCATTGTTACATGGTCGTGGCGCGACTGCAGGCGTGGATTGGCAACAAGTAGAAAAAGTCGGTCTAACTTTGTTAGTATCCCCGATTTTTGGCTTTTGTTTAGCCGCAGGGTTATTTTGGTTAATGAAAAAGGTGTTGGCAAGCAAACCAGAATTGTTTGAAGCCCCGAAAGGCGAACAACCACCACCAATGTGGATTCGAGCATTGCTGATTTTAACTTGTACAGGCGTGTCTTTTTTTCATGGCTCAAATGATGGTCAAAAGGGCATGGGTCTAATTATGCTAATTTTAGTTGGCGTCGTGCCAATGGCCTATGGGCTTAATCACGCGGTATCTAAAGATGAAACCGCTCAGTTTGCTGCCTTAGCACAAGTGACCTCACAAGAACTTCGCCAAGCAGTGCCAACTAGCCCAGCTACCACCTTAACGGAGAGTCGAAAAGTATTAACAAACTATATCCAAACCAAACAAATGACCCCACAAGTGGTACCTGCGCTTGCCAATACGATTGATAGTATTGGAACACAAGCCCGTGCTGAACCTGATATGAAGCAATGGAATAGCCAAGTGGTTGGTAATATCCGTAATGACATGTATTTAACCTCAGAAACAATCAAAAATCTTGATAAAACTGAACCCACTTGGTTACAGGGTAAAGCCAAGGAAGACTTACAAGGGTTTAAAAAGAACATTGATAAAGCGACTAAATTTATTCCAACTTGGGTTAAAGTGATGGTTTCATTAGCACTTGGTCTAGGAACAATGGTGGGTTGGAAACGCATCGTGGTCACGGTGGGTGAAAAAATCGGTAAAACCCATCTCACCTATGGACAAGGCGCCTCAGCAGAGTTAGTTGCCATGTCAACAATTGCCGCTGCCGATATTTTTGGGATGCCTGTCTCTACCACGCATGTTTTATCTTCGGGCGTGGCTGGCACAATGGTTGCTAATCATGGAGGTCTGCAAAAATCCACGGTAAAAAGTCTATTAATGGCTTGGGTGCTGACCTTACCTGCCGCAATTGTCTTGTCAGGTTCTTTGTTTTGGTTATTTAGCCAATTATTTGCTCGATAACGTTAGACTGCATTTATCTATTTAACACATGCAATGTTAATCTTACCTAAAAAAAGGAGCACAAAGCTCCTTTTTTAATGGGCGATACTATAAATTATTAATCATTTTCAAGGAACGAACGTAAATGCTCAGAGCGAGAAGGGTGACGCAATTTACGCAACGCTTTAGCTTCAATTTGACGAATTCGTTCACGGGTCACATCAAACTGTTTGCCCACCTCTTCAAGGGTGTGATCAGTTGACATATCAATCCCAAATCGCATTTTTAGCACTTTGGCTTCTCGCTCGGTCAAATTTGCTAATACCTCACGGGTTGCTTCTTTTAAGCCTGCGGCTGTTGCTTCATCCACAGGACTAGAAATACTCGAATCTTCGATAAAATCACCCAAATGGCTGTCTTCATCATCGCCAATCGGCGTCTCCATCGAAATCGGTTCTTTGGCAATTTTTAACACTTTACGCACTTTTGCCTCGTCCATTTCTAGACGTTCACCCAGTTCTTCAGGGGTGGGTTCACGTCCCATTTCTTGCAATAACTGACGCGAAACACGGTTAATTTTGTTAATCGTTTCAATCATATGCACAGGAATACGGATCGTGCGAGCTTGATCGGCAATTGAGCGGGTAATGGCTTGACGAATCCACCATGTCGCATAGGTTGAGAATTTGTAACCACGACGATATTCAAACTTATCGACCGCTTTCATCAAGCCGATATTACCTTCTTGAATCAAATCCAAGAACTGTAAACCGCGGTTGGTGTATTTTTTGGCAATTGAAATAACCAGACGTAAGTTTGCTTCAACCATTTCTTTTTTGGCACGACGGGTTTTGGCTTCACCCACAGACATTTCACGGGCAACCTTTTTCATCTGATACACATCCATGCCAAGCCTTTGTTCATGGGCATGAATACGTCCTTGGTGTTGTAGTACTTCGTCCAAAATTCGCTCAAGATTTTCTGCAAAGTTGGGTTTACCAGCGATACGGTTGGGCAACCAATCAAGATTGGTTTCATTGTTGGGGAAGGTTTTGCGAAACTCTTCTTTTGGCATTTTGCCACGGCGAATCACCAATTTCATGATGTGGCGCTCGTTTTTACGCACATCTTCATAAACTTCACGCATCATATCCATGATGGTGTCTGCCACACGACTATTGAGCTTAAATAGTCTAAAGCAGTTGGCAAGCTCGATATAAGCTTCTTCAGTTATATTGTGGTTACGACCATATTGATCCAAAGCGGCTTTGGCTTTAGTATAGTATTGTTCTAACGCTTCGAATCTGACTTTGACTTCCTCTGGGTCTAGTCCGCTGACATCATCGGCATCGGCATCATCCCCCACATCCGCATCGTCACCATCTTCTTCAGACTCATCGGCAGTTTCGAGGTCTTTTTCGTCGTCCAGATCATCGTCGATTTTGGCTTTGGGTGTCAGAATAGGTAGGTCAATTTCTTCAACATCATCAGGTAAAATCTCAACATCGGCTTCTGGGTCGAGAAAGCCTGTGATGATATCCGAGATTTTTTTCTCGCCATCAAATGTTTGGTTGTATTCATCTAGTACCAGCTCGACAGTGCCAGGCCAAAAAGTCATGGCATATTGCACATCACGAATACCGTCATCAATACGTTTAGCGATTTCAATCTCACCTTCACGGGTGAGTAGGTCAACAGTGCCCATTTCACGCATGTACATGCGTACAGGGTCGGTGGTGCGTCCTGGTTCTGATTCGACAGATGCCAATACGGCAGCGGCTTCATCAACGGCAATGTCATCATCATTACCATCATCTGACAGCATGATGTCGTCTTCATCGGGGGCTGTTTCATAAATTTTGATGCCCACATCCGAGAGCATTTGGATAATATCTTCGATTTGGTCGCTTTCAGTCACCGAATCGGGGAGTTGGTCATTGATTTCGGCGTAGGTTAGATAACCTTGTTCTTTACCAAGTTGGATAAGTGTCGCTAATTGAGAGGTTGAATGTTCGCTCATGGAGGCTCACTTTATAGATGGTTAAAATCAGTTGGCAAGTGCTTAATGGACTATCAAACGTGAGTGGTAGTGAATGAGGAGTTTGCACACACTCACCATAGTCAGGCTAGGCAAAAGGCTAGCGAAAATTTAGCAAAATTTTTAAACGCCATGTTTTGAACAGAGCATTATAACGGATATATGGGGATGACGGGGAATTTTCTAAATAAAAAAGTCAAAATTTTATCAAAATATTAAGCCAAATGCAGCGCTAAAACGCCTTCTACATGACAACAACAGGCCAATAATTCATCCTCCTCAAGCATAAATAATGGCTCATTAAGATAATGTACAGTGGTTTTGTTATTGAGTTTGGCATGTTTAAGTTTGCATGTACCACAATAACCCGCTTGGCATTGAAAGGGTATGTCCACCCCTTGACGTTGTAACCCTGCTAACAAGGTTTCATTGTCATGTAAGTAAAACTTGGTATCACTGACAAACACCCATGCCACGTTACGTCCTTTTTGCTACCTTAAAACCCAATATCTTAAAACTTAAATCGTTTAAAGCACAAAGTCGTCAAATGCATTGTCACTAAGTTCTGCATCAATTTGTCCCACCAAATATGAGGTGATCTCAGATTCTTGTGGTGCAACTTGTACATTATCCGATGATAACCATGCATTGATCCAAGGAATCGGGTTGGTTTTACTATCAGCAAATACCGATGGCATACTAATGGCTTCCATGCGTAAATTAGTGATGTATTCGACATATTGCACCAAGATATTTTCGTTTAAGCCGATCATGGAGCCGTCTTTAAAGAGATATTTTGCCCAAGCTTTTTCTTGTTCCGCCGCAGCTTGGAAAATCGCTATCGCTTCACTTTGACAGGCTTGGGCGATTTCGACCATTTCAGGATCATCTTTGCCCGACTGCAATATATTGAGTATGTGCTGTGTACCGTTGAGATGCAGGGCTTCATCACGCGCAATCAGTTTGATAATTTTGGCATTGCCTTCCATCAATTTACGTTCGGCAAAGGCAAATGAACAAGCAAAAGAGACATAGAAACGAATGGCTTCTAACGCATTAACCGCTACTAGGCAAAGATATAATTTTTTCTTTAATTCAGCTAAAGAAATAGTCACGGTTTTGCCATTGATAGATTGGGTGCTCTCGCCAAATAAATTATACAGCTGAGAGAGTTCGTATAATTCATCATAGTATTTGGCAATATCGGTTGCCCGTTGGACGATATGTGGATTTACCACGATATCATCAAAAACCACGCTTGGATCGGTCATCACATTGCGGATAATATGAGTGTAACTGCGCGAATGAATGGTCTCAGAAAACGACCATGTTTCGATCCACGTTTCAAGCTCAGGCAAAGACACCAGCGGCAGTAAAACGACGTTTGGACTACGACCTTGAATTGAATCAAGCAAGGTTTGGTATTTAAGATTGCTCAAAAAAATATGCTGTTCATGCTCGGGTAGATTGGCAAAGTCCATGCGATCTTTAGACACATCAATTTCCTCTGGACGCCAAAAAAACGACAATTGTTTTTCAATTAATTGCTCAAAGATGGGGTATTTTTGTTGGTCATAGCGTGCTACATTGACAGGTTGACCAAAGAACATCGGTTCGGTTAGGGCATCGTTTTTGGTTTGGCAAAAAATTGAATACATAGCTGTGTCAACTTAATAAAGAAATATGATAATTTTGGGTGGCTTATTATAAAAATCTCGTTCTAATTTTGCAAGGCAAAGAAGATATATGGTATTTATAATAAAAATTTAATACTATATATTGTGCTTATTTTTATTGGCAAAATTGTTGCCAGCATTGATGAGCGTAAAGCCGTTACGATTACTAAACTAACCCTATTAGGAATTTTTAAAAAAATAACTATAATGGTGATTATTTGAAAGTAAAGAGACATTTATGCCAAACGCTAACCAACTACCTGCTCATATTCGTCAACTGGTCGACAAAAAAAACTATGTGATTGCCATTAAAACCCATGCCCAAGAACAGGGCATTAGTATGGATGAAGCCAAAAATCAAATCGACGCTTATGAGCAAACCCAATTGCCCCAAGGTAGTCAAACAGGCGGGCTGAATCAGCTAAGCCAAAGTCTTGATCAGCACCTTCAACAAGAACAAATTAAAGTACCGCTTATGCCAAGATGGGTGTGGCGAATAGCGGTGATTATCAGTGTGATGGTAGTGATTGGTTGGATGATTTATCGTTTATTTATCCACTAATTTTTGATGGCAAATAAAAGTCAATAAATAAAGAACGGTAAGTTTTTTCTAGCCAACTTTATCATAATCATAACGTTTAAAAAAACGGTTTAATTATGAATCCGCTTGCTTGCCAATTTGCATATATTTTTGAAAGTTTTCGGCATAGTCCTCGATATTATCTGCAAGCATCCGCTCAAAGTTTTTGGTGAAATGCTCAATAATATCGTGTTTTTCTTTGGCATAATCAGAGCCTTTGACAAAGCCCGTCGCCGCGGTCCACGCACTAAAACGTGCCACCGCATACAGCATCGAGGCATTGATTTTGCCGGCATGGGCGTCTTCGGTACGAAGTTCATTGGCAAGCTTGATAAACTCATCGGCACGCTCATAAAACGCATTCATTTCTTCGGTAATGGCATTTTCATTTGATAGATGGTTTTGTTCTGTCATTGGTTTTTCTCTTTATTCACTATTAAAAAAAGGGCGTATGTCTAAGATACGCCCTCGATGTTTAGGAAAATTTTATAAACCCGCATCAGCTTTTAACAAAGCAGCACGGTCAGTGCGTTCCCAAGTAAAGGCAGTTTCTGTGCCTTCACGCCCAAAGTGACCATAACTGGCGGTCTGCTCATACATGGGTTGCAATAGGTTTAGCATACGGGTAATACCATATGGACGTAAGTCAAAATGTTGACGGATAAAGTCCACGATTTTGTCATCGGCAATTTTGCCAGTGCCAAAAGTATTGACTGAGATTGACGTTGGCTCTGCTACGCCAATAGCATAACTGACTTGAATTTCACAGCGTTCTGCCAAGCCTGCCGCCACGATGTTTTTGGCAACATAACGCCCTGCATAAGCCGCACTACGGTCAACTTTCGATGGGTCTTTACCCGAGAAAGCCCCGCCACCATGACGAGCCATACCGCCATACGTGTCTACGATGATTTTACGCCCTGTTAAACCCGCATCACCCACAGGCCCCCCAATTACAAATAAACCTGTTGGGTTGATATGATATTTGGTGTCTTGATGTAGCATTTCGGCAGGAATCACTTTTTTGATGATTTCTTCCATCACCGCTTCGTGTAGGTCTTTTTGTGAAATATCGGGATTATGCTGGGTTGATAATACCAACGCATCGACAAACGCAGGTTTATTGCCTTCATACCGCACCGTGACTTGGGCTTTGGCATCGGGGCGTAGCCATGCAAGCGTGCCATTTTTACGCAATTCGGCTTGTTTTTCCATCAAGCGATGTGAAAATTGAATCGGCGCAGGCATGAACACATCGGTTTCATGGGTGGCATAACCAAACATCAAGCCTTGGTCGCCCGCCCCTTGGTCTTCAGGTTTGGCACGGTCAACGCCTTGGGCAATTTCAGGCGATTGTTTGCCAATCATGTTAATGACCGCACAAGTCACCCCGTCAAAACCTAGCTCCGAGCTGTTGTAGCCGACCTTTAGCACGGTGTCACGCACGATTTGTTCAAAATCGACATTGGCGGTGGTGGTAATTTCGCCCGCTAATACCACACCACCTGTTTTGGTCAGGGTTTCGCAAGCGACACGGGCATGAATGTCTTGCTCTAAGATAGCATCGAGAATAGCATCAGAGATTTGGTCAGCAAGTTTGTCTGGATGACCTTCGCTGACCGATTCTGAAGTGAAAAGTTGGTAGTCACGCATATTAATTTTCCTTTAAACAAAGGCTTAAGAAAATTAATCGCTTTGCAAACCTATCTCTATTTTTAAATTATTCAAAGAATAGAAAGTCACGTTGAAAGCCAAAAAACTTTTACGAGCAAGTTTGCAAAATGATTAATGAAAGTAACTGTTTATTTTACCTTATTCTTGAGCGATACACTAGGAATTTCAAAAGGCTTGAAAAGAATAATATGAAAATGTAATTAATCTGTCGAATTTGCCAATTTAACCTTTATTTTATGGCTGAATTTTAGGACAATAAGCAGGAATTAAATTTTAATAACTTAAAACTTACGCTGCATAGGAAAAATTATGTCAACTCCCATTTCTGAACGCCGTATCGCCAATGCGGTACGTACCTTATCATTTGATGCGGTACAAAAAGCCAACTCTGGTCACCCAGGTGCGCCAATGGGGATGGCTGATATCGCTGAAGTGCTTTGGCGAAAATTTTTAAAGCACAATCCAACTGACCCAAATTGGCTTAACCGTGACCGTTTTGTGCTATCCAATGGTCATGGGTCGATGTTGCAATATGCGTTGCTGCATTTGACGGGCTATGATGTGACGATTGAAGATATCAAAAACTTTCGCCAGTTGCATTCAAAAACCCCCGGTCATCCAGAATATGGCTATACCCCAGGTGTCGAAACCACCACAGGGCCATTAGGGCAGGGCATTGCCAATGCCGTGGGTTTTGCGATTGCTGAAAAAACCTTAGCGGCACAATTTAACCGTGAAGGTCATCAAATTATCAATCACCAAACTTATTGCTTCTTGGGGGATGGTTGTTTGATGGAAGGTATCTCGCACGAAGTTTGCTCGCTTGCAGGCACCTTACAGCTTGGTAAATTGATTGTGTATTACGATGATAATGGCATTTCAATTGATGGCGAAGTGGAAGGCTGGTTTTCAGATGACACCCAAAAACGTTTTGAAGCTTATAGCTGGCATGTACAAAAAGTGGATGGTCATGACACCGAAGCAATTACTAATGCCACCGAACAAGCCATTAGTGAAACCAACAAACCGTCATTAATCATTTGTAAAACACTCATTGGTGCAGGCTCGCCAAACAAGCAAGGTAAAGAAAGCTCACACGGTGCCCCCCTTGGCGAAGACGAAATTTTGCTCACTCGTAAAGAAATGCTATGGGAGCATGAAGCGTTTGAATTGCCACAAGATATTTATGAAGCGTGGGATTGTAAAGCCAAAGGACAAGCGTTACAACAATCTTGGCAAAGCGAATTTGATGCCTATAAAAACGCCTATCCCGAGTTGGCAGCTGAATTACTACGCCGTGTCGATGGCGACTTGCCAACAGATTTTGAAAAAATAGCCCAAGATTATATCAACGCATGCCAAGCCAATCCCGAAAATATCGCCACCCGTAAAGCCAGCCAAAACACCATTAATGCCTTGCAACCAACGTTGCCAGAATTGCTAGGGGGTTCTGCCGACTTGGCGGGCTCAAATTTGACATGGTTTAAAAACGCCAAAGCGTTAGAAGATGATATTGCAGGTAACTATATTCATTATGGCGTGCGTGAATTTGGGATGACAGCAATTGCCAATGGCATTGCGTTATATGGCGGTTTTATTCCATATGTTGCGACGTTCTTGATGTTTATGGAATACGCACGTAATGCGGTGCGCATGTCTGCCTTGATGAAGCAACGGGTGATTCATGTATATACCCACGACAGCATTGGGCTTGGCGAAGACGGTCCGACCCACCAACCTGTCGAGCAGTTGGCAAGTTTACGTGCCACACCAAACTTACACACATGGCGACCTTGTGACACAGTCGAGTCGGCAGTAGCTTGGGTTGAAGCAATTAAAGCTAAAACCACACCATCGGCGCTTATCTTTAGCCGTCAAAACTTACCCCATCAAGCACGTGATATCGAACAAGTCGCCAATATTGCCAAAGGCGGTTATATCTTGGCAAAAGAACAAGGCGAATTAAAAGCAATTATCATTGCCACAGGTTCAGAAATTGAGCTTGCGATGAATGCCTATCACGAACTTAGCAGTCAAGGCTTAGGCGTGCGTGTGGTATCGATGCCGTGTGCCGAAGTGTTCATGCAGCAAGACCTCAATTACCGTGAGGGCGTACTGCCACCGCAAGTGCGTGGCCGTGTGGCGGTAGAAGCGAGCCATGTGGATTATTGGTATAAATTTGTGGGTCTAGATGGCAAAGTCGTGGGTATGACAACGTTTGGCGAATCTGCCCCTGCCAAAGACTTGTTCTCCTACTTTAACATTACGACGGATGCGGTCATTCAAGCGGTAAAAGCGGTAATTTAAGTTTAAAACTTGTCAAATTAATAAAAGCGTGCTAACAATTTAGCACGTTTTTTATCAAATATATGTTAAAAAAATATTGTCAATAGTCTGATTAATTGGTTTCTAAATTCGCTAAAAAACTACCAAAGCCCCCTTGCGTTCTGGCATCTAACCGACTGCTGGTAGCCACCCTCACTTGGTTACTCCAAATGATATGCCAACCTTGCGTTTCAAATTTTTCGACCAATTTGACATCCTCATGGCAGGGCAAGGGGTCAAAGCCACCCACCGCTAAATATGCTTTGGCAGAAAAACTTAAATTCGCCCCATGTATATGTCGATGCCCCATTTTATCTTGATAATGCGCGATATAACGTTCACGGGTCATATGAGATAAATGCTGCCAGCTATCCACATCAACCACGCCACATATCATATCAGCTGCCGCTTGCTGAAGATGATGAAGTTGGCTTATTAACCAGTCTGGCTCAACTTGGCTGTCTGCATCGCTACAGGCGATCCAATCCGCCCCCTGTGCTATCAGATGGCGAATACCCAAATCTCGCACCTGTCCCACACAGCGAAACGCACAAGCTAAACTAGCCGCCCCAAGACAATCAACCAGCTTTTGGGTATCATCCTCACAGCTATCTAACACCACCAACACAGTTGCACAAATAGTAGGGGGTAGCTGTTTTATGGCCGTATTAATCGCAGTAAGACAAGCGGTTATATGCTCAGCTTCGTTATGGGCAGGGATGACGATACCAATATTTTTTATGGTTATACCTTGGCCGATCATTATGCCACCAACCCTTCGTGCTGTGCAACGCTAGTTGTGCTAACTTGCCAAACATCCAATAAAAAATCGGCATCTTGGCACGCCATTTGATGATAAAAAGGTTGAGTAAATTGTTTGATGTGGTTAGTAATTAAACTATGCACGATTTCACCATTCAATTCAAACCCAGCGATCGGATAACGCCAATGCACACACAGTAGCGTACCTTGAGAATTAAGCGAACGATTGACCCATTGCAAAACTTGTTCAACCGCTTGGCGATTTAGATAATACAAAATTTCACTAATCACGATCAAATCAAAATGTTGTGAAGGCAACTGTTCGGGAATAACGGCTTGTTGCACGTTCACATTGGCAACTTGACTTAATTGTTGGGTCGCTAAGCTAATGGCTTGGGCATTGCCATCAATTGCCAATAATTGCCCACACCGATTCGCTAATGATTGACTAAATACCCCATTGCTACAGCCCAGCTCGATAGCAGTTGGGTAATGAGGCTTTGGCAAAACCGCTAAACTGATATCGCGCTTTCGCTGTTCATACCAACGGGTTTTATAATGCCAAGGGTCGTTGGTATTGGCGTATAAGGCTTCAAAATAATCACGCTGATTCATGAATAAATAACTCCCAACCTTGCGTTGCCCGGGCAATTGCAAATGGCGGCAAAACAGGTGATTGTCCTGTGCTTTCATCGGGTAGGATCTGACTAGGAAAACACGCGATGGCTTGTTGTTTTTTTTGCTGCTGTTTGGCTGTCAAATCTAAGCGCAACACCTGTTGCCAATTAATACGTTCATCACCTGGGCTTGCCCAATGTAATGCCCAGATCAAAACTTGATAACAGATCAAGCCATGCTGCCTTGCATAATTGAGTACCACATTGCCGACGGTTTCATGGTCAGGATGACCGTCCAAACGAAAGGTCGGTACCAAAATATCCTGTTGGGTTAAAAAACTGGCTAACTTTTGATTGAGCTGCGGCTGATAATCAATCACTTCTCCATCAGCCATACCTAGCGTGAGCTGCTGAACCTTGTCAAAAATACCCAACATCTTTAATGCTTGTTGGGTTTCTTGCGGGCGGATACTATCTAACTGCGCTGGACTGTATAAGCTTGAATTAGGATGGCTTTTTGTGCCATTCGTGACACTTACCAGTAATACAGAATTACCTTGCTCAACCAATTGTAGCATCAGTCCTGCACAGCCTAAGATCTCATCATCTGGATGCGGGGCAAAGATACATACTCGCTGCTGCTTGGGAAAGTGCGTGGCAAGGTTTAATTTGGTTAACATTGGTAAGGCTTGCCAATGTTGCCAAGCTTGCGCCGGTGTGCCCTCGCCATATATCAGCCGATTCCCAACAATGGGATGGTTTGGTGGTATAGCGGATGTGGATGAAATCGATGGGGTAGACGTCGAAAAAGAATTGCTGGTTATAGCTGCCATGGGTTTTCCTGTTCTCGCGCATGGGATAGGCTTAGCAACTTTTCACCAATAGCTTGGGCATCAAATGCCCCATGTGTCTGACGAATAAACACCGCTAAATCTGCCATTAAACGGGCAAAATGCGCCGATTGGCAAAAGGGGGCAGATCCCAACGCTTCGCCTACCAAATTCATGACATTGTGCGCAGTCTGTACTACTTGTTGTCGTAACTGGCGAATCATTAAGACATGACTATCTGAGGGTGCAGTGTCTATCTGTTCTGCCACAGCACGAAAATAGACGGGCAAGAGGCTTAATTGGCTGCTGACTTGTCCCAAATACATGCCTTTAAATACGTGCGGTTTTTGCTGATAACTGTGCAATAAATAGGCAGCAATAGCAATGCTTGCACCATACCAACAAGCCGCTACCCCCGCCGCGCCATGCCAAAACCCTGCTCGGTTTAGATAGTCATCAGGATTGCCTACTGCGATTACAGGCGTATTATCAAAACGAATACTGGCAGTAGCAGTGGCTTGCATACCCACTGCATGCCATCCTTGATTGTCAATGTCAATACCTGCTTGCGACATATCGACAATGACAAGCTGTGAGCGATTGTCAGTATCTCTATAGGTCATCAAACCATAATCCACCACATTTGCCCCTGAACACCAAGTTTTTATACCGCAGCAAATGCCTGTCTTAGCTACCACTTGATTAGCTACTACTTGTGAACTTGGTGATGATAACACTTGGCTAAGCCATCCAAAGTTGGCGTTGCTATACTGACTACTTTGGCTCGAATCAAGATGAAACGTCACCGGCGTGGTGCTACCTTCTGCTGCCCAAACTGCCCAGATTTTATCCGAAGTTTGCTGAATTAACGCGTCATAGCCCAACTCATGCAAAATACTAAGGGCATCTAAATGCGATTCAAGCCATTTTGCAATCGTCAAATCTTTGCCTGCCACATCGCTCAAAATTTGCCAGCGTAAGTAAGTTTGCCCACTGGCAGGGTGCGGTACATCTTTACATAGCGGGAGTAGGGCGCTTAGTATCGCTCGCCTGTCAGAGTCGATGAGTGGCTGATGGATATCTTGCCAGAGTTGGGCTATGGCTGTTTGAAATTGTTGACGTAACAAATTATGTCGATACATAACTTTTTTTTCCTAATGTCAAGGTTGACCCCTCTAAATACAGCGTTCTAACTCAAAAAAATGTGCGCTTTGCTTACGCTATTCTAGCACTCGTCTGTGATAAATCTTGTAAAAATTGCTGTTGCCAATGGTATAAATTATAGTCCTCTAAGCCTGCTAACAACGCATGATAACGCGCTTGTTTTTCTGATAAGGTCATGTTAAGCGCAGTTTTTAAAGCCTCAACTAAATTTAGTTTATTGGTTGGGTCAATGATAATTGCTGCTTGCATCTGTTCTGCTGCACCGGCATATTTAGATAACATTAACACCCCACAATTTTTAGGCGATTGAGCGGCTATATATTCTTTGGCAATCAGATTCATGCCATCTTTGAGCGAATTTACCCAACAAATCTCACTATTGGCTAAAACCGTCATCAGCTGTGGGTGAGGCAAAACCGATTCGCTATACTTAATTGGTTGCCAGCCTTGATGCTCAAACTTCGTATTGATACGTTGAACCTGTTGCTGAACTTGTTGATGCAAACACTGATAAGTAGGCAGATCCAAACGGCTCGGGCACGCGATTTGTAGTAGTTGGATGGTCTGTTGGTATTCTGGATATTGCATCAAAAAAAGCTCAAATGCCAATAATCGCTCGATAATACCTTTGGAGTAATCAATACGGTCAACCGCAATAATTTGGCGCACTGTTTTGCTTAATTGTTCTTGATTCGCCACTGAATTGTTATAGCAGTGGCGTTGTATTGCTTTGACATCCACGCCTATGGGATAATTATAGGCTATTATTAATTTTTTACTAAACTTTTGACCACATTTTTGTGATTTAGTCAGGGGTTGTTGCATGGTGGTTACAGTATCAGCACAAAAAGCGTCACTCGCTAACAGGCGAGTAGATAATGGCAGTTGAACCGATAACGTTAAATGGGCGTTATTGTCAAATAAATTATTGCTAATAAAACTGACATTGGGTAAAAAATGCTGAAATACTTGTTGTAATTGTTGTTTGTCTTGTTGGGTTTGAAGTCCAATCGTATCATAAAAGGTAAGATGCGCAAGCAATGAGCGGCTATGCTCGCAAGATTGCCAAAATTCGGTTGCCGCAAACGGAATATGCAAAAAAAAGCCAATGCGGTTGGTCATACCGAGCTGTCGACAATAAAATGCCACGCTTAAAAAATGATAATCATGTACCCAAATGATATCATCAGGTGATACCATGGAGGCAAGTTGCTTAGCAAACAGGGCATTAACTTGTTGATAAATCGTATAATCTTGTGACTGCGCTTGCACTAAATCAAGTCGTTCATGTAGCAAAGGCCAGAGCACATTATTGGCAAATCCGCAATAATAATGCTGGTATTGTAGCTGTGTCAGTGGCGTGACGATAAAATCAATATGGGTAATATTGTCAGAAGCCAATGGCTCAAACGCATTCTTTTCAGCAATTTTGCCATTCCAGCCTAACCATATCCCGCTGTGATGTTCAAATGCATTGGCAACTCCCACGGCTAGACCCCCTGCCAGTTGGCTGTCGGGTAGCTTTACTCGATTAGATAGCACAATCAGACGGCTCATACAGTTACCTCATTTTTGTGATAAATATTTTGGCAATGGGTGTATAAGCCATCGAGTAGTTGCTGTACTGCTTCAATATCGTTAACATACCATTGGGCTTGGCTGGGCGCCTTACCCACTTTTATACCAATGCCTTGCGCGTAATGCATCATAGATTTACATTTGTTTGATATTTGTGCCGCTTGCTGAACTGCCAAAAACCCCGCTTCATCGGTCACATCATCGCCAATAAAAATCGGACAGCAATCGCTAAGCCAAGGATTTTTAGTCGCATAATGTTGCAACAAAGTCATAATGGCTCTACCTTTATCCGCGCCTTTTGGCAAAATTTCAATAACATATTTACCATGATTGAGCTGCCAATCGGGATGGTCATCAGCAAGTGACTGCATAAGCGATTGGACAAAAGGTTGAAGCGCAGGGTTTTGTCGATAATGTAAGGCGAGTGAATAAGGTTTTTCCTCTATAAGATAACCTTGTATGGCTTGTTGCTGACAAGCTTGGCGCATTGCTTGCTGAAATTGGGATTTTTGCTGATTGATAGACTCAAGGTTAATAGCGTCAAGGTGGGTTAGGGCTGTTAAAGTAGTTTGCGGATTTAAGCTAATCTCAAGCCCATGGGTGCTGGCAATCGGTAGATTCATTTGTCCAAGCATACGCTTTGCATCGGCCAAGCCACGTCCTGTGATAATAGCAATAGGCACATCAAGCTGTTGTAAGTGAGCTAATAGCTGTAAAGTAGCGGCTGGTATATAGCTATCGGCAGGGTCTAGTTCAAAAGACGAAAGTGTGCCATCAATATCCAAACATAAATAAATTTGGCGATAGGCTTTTAGCAATTGGGCAAATTGACTTGGGGTAAGATGATTGGGTAGCAACAAGATAAACTCTTTAATAACAGCAAGTAGGTTTTAGAGTTATAATTATATTTAGCAAAATTTCTATCAAGTTAATATAGTGTTTAAATAATTTTCTAATTATTGCTATCTTACAAAAATCTGACTTACCTTAAGTATAAATTTTTTAAGACTATCATAGTAAAGTTGTAACAATTAAAACCCCTTTGATGGCAAAGGGGTAACTTATAATAGGCTAAAAAATTATCTGTCTTAACCCCACCAAAACGCACAGGCAATTAGCACATATAGCCCAATCAATGCCACGCCCTCAAGCCAAATACTCTCGCCATCAAATACAATAAACGCACTGGTTAATACCGCTAATGCATAGGCAATTAATAGCAACGGACTTAATACAAACGACAGTGTCACACCGCCTATCACCATCGACAGCAGCACAAGCACAGGGAACACCACCAAAGCGATCTGTAACGAGCTGTTCATAATCACGCTGACTGCGTAATCGCTTTTGTTGCGTAATGCAAGCTGGATACCGACCAAATTTTCAATCGCATTGCCCGCAATCGCTACCACGATTAAGCCTGCAAATACTTCATTGATACCTAAACTGTCCATCGCAGGTTTTAACGCCTCGACAAACCAATCCGACACAAACGCTGCACCTGCCCCCGCGGCTGTTAATATCGCAAGGGTTAATGGCATTGACCAACTATCGTGGGTTTCACCATCATTGGCTTGGGTGTCTTCTATGCTGGGTTTTAATTTTTCCCCTTTGATAGAGAAAATTAAACTTGCCACAAATACCACCAATAACACAATCGCCACCATGGTGTCTAATGCGTTGATATGTCCGCTGGCAGGGGTATGCAGATAATGAGCGAGTGACGGAATCGCCATCGCAGCAAATGCCAATAACATCAGCACTGAGTTCATTTTTGGCATTTCTGAATGAAATGTTTGCCGCCCGTTTTTAAGTCCGCCTAACAACAGTGCCATACCAAATACCAACACCGAATTGCCCAAAATCGACCCAATCAACGCCGCTTTTACCACCTCATCAAGCCCCGCCCGCAAGGCAAAGATACACACAAACAGCTCGGGCAAGTTGCCCAACGCCGATTGCAAAATGCCTGTGCCCGCAGGACCCATGCGTTTACCAAGTTGTTCGGTAGCATCACCCACAATCATCGCAACCAATACCAACGCCACCGCCGATAAGCCAAATTGAATAATTGGGTGCCAATGTGCCGACATGGCAAATCCCGTGATGGCAGTGATAATTACCGCAGCCGCAATCACTATTTTTTCTCGTTTATTCATTATGAGTCTCAACCAAAAATTATGTTTTTAATTATGCTTGCTAAATGTGAAGGGTATGTTAACAAGTAAATGGTCATAATTTTAGTGTTGAATCGTTACATGGCTAAGCAGACGCATGCCTTTGCACAAATAAACGCAAACTTAAAAATGTCATGACCCCCTGTGTATGCAGGGGGTCAGTATCTTAAACAAAATAAACAGGTGGTATTTTAGGGAAGATGTTAAATAAGCGGACTAAGTTAATACAGCATTAATTCGATTTGCTTTATCCGTCAAATACGCCCAAAGTAGTAAACCAATATCAACGGCATATAAATACAACTCTATTCGAACGCCTGCCACAGTTTTTGGTATGAACTCAAGCAAAGCGGGCACATAGATCAGCACTGAAATAATGGATGCTATCACTAACACGGTGCGCCGTGTGTGGTCATTTAAGGTTGCCGCCACCACCACCGGCAATAGCAACGAAGTACCTATAAATGAATTGACTGCGAATAAAATCAACGATTTAAACGATGTTTGAGCTAAAATCAACGCCAAAACTGCCACACTTGCTCCCACCAGCGATACCGCAACTTTGGTGCTTGGATAGTCTTGAATATCGCCTTTTAACATAGCAGACCGCCATTCTGTACCAATTGACAATAACTGGCTTGAAATGGTAGACATATCCGCCGCCAATGCCCCGATAATAAATAGCCCATAAAAAAACACAGGCGTGTCATGGTTTAATAGATTGATTAAAAAATGCCCTTGAGCTTGTGGATCAACGGCTGCATTCACACTCACCGCTCGCAGACCAATAAAAATGGTTGGCAAAATCACCAAAAAAGCAAATACCGCCAAACCCATGGTCGAGCGGGTAAAGGCTTTGTCGTCTTTGGCAATCAGCATACGGGTTGTCATCTGTGGTTGCACATAAGGAATCGACACAATCGAAATAAAACTAATCAATAAAAACTGCCAATTGAGTAATCCAGCAGGACCCGGTGCGGACATCAATTCAGGCTTAATGGTGCTGGCAGATGCAAATAACTCAGCCACACCGCCCGCCCCATGAATGGCAAAATACCCAATCGCCCATACTGTGATGAATAATAACAAGCCTTGAAACATATCGGTAAAAAATAACGCTTTCATACCGCCTGCCCAAGAATAAATTAACATCATCAGCACCAATATAATCGACCATGTCAACTGTGTGCTGCCAATAGGAATTGCCCCTTGCAGCAGCATAGACGAGCCTTTAATCCCGATCGACACATATGGAATCATAAACAACGTGGTCGCTAAAATAAAATAACGAACCACCCAAGTTGGCATATGATTTTGTTTGAGTAGCTCAAGCAAATTTTTGGGTGCATGACCTCGATTGACAACTGCCAATTTGCGGGTAAAACGGCGCAGCTTTAGCCCAAAATACATCATCAATGCCGCCAAACACACATCGGTAATACCTAAAAATACCCATGAGCCAATCCCATGTTCCATAAAAAACTGCGGCATTCCAATCAGCGTAAAGGTACTAAACAAGCTTGCTGCCGCCCCAAACAAGGACAAAATCGCCCCAAACCCACTGCCAAACAGATAAGTGCGGTCGCTGGTATTTTGACGAGACAGCCACCAAGACATCATGGCCAAGATTGCCACATAAAAAATCAAAAATCCGATGACCCATGCTGACTTACTCATGTGTCACCTCGACAGTGTTGGCGGTATCAGATAGTTCGAGCAAGGCATCATCATTGGTCTGATAGCTTAAACGACTACCGACAAATAGCACCAAGCCACAAATCAAGGTTGAGACGCCAATCCATACCCATAAAAATAGCGGGATGCCAAGTACAGGTTGGTTTTGGATATGGGCAGGAAAAACGGTAGAAAAGATACTTGCCGCAGCAAGCAGTAGCGGTATCACCACGCATAACAAAAGTAGGGTTTTAAGATCACCCTGAGTAATAAATTGCATAGCAGAAATCCTCTGTATGACACGATGTAAATGGATAGCACCCGTCTATCAGGTGTAGCCTGTTATTAACAAACTTAAACCAAACGAAAATTTAAACTGGTATAAATTTGATAGCACATCATAAAACGTCTTATCTCATTTATAAAGTATTATTTTTAGCATGGCAAGCGTTTAACGCAGCAGCTGCATATGCGGATACGGCGTTATAATATTGGCGTCATCCAACGCCATTTTGATATGCTCTCGCAACGTCTCTTTGAGTATCGGCATTCTTGCCACATGCGGCGGATTGACCCAAAACCGCACGATAAAATGCACCCCAAAGTCACCCACTTTATCGACCGTTGCGGTGGGCGAGGGGCGCTCTACAACCTCATCAGTCGCTGCCAGTACCGCCAAAATCAACTCACGGGCTTGCTGGATATCCGCTTCTAAAGCAATACGTACCTCAATATCAAAGCGAATCAAATTTTTGGAAGTTAAATTAATCACCTCTGCCGAAGCGACTGTCGAATTGGGGAATATCACCGTAATATTATCCCGAGTCAAAATTTGAGTCGTTCGTAACGCAATCTGCACCACTTTGCCTTCTTGGTCATTGATACGAACCCAATCACCGACTTGGAACGACTGCTCAATTAAAATGGTAATGCCAGAGATAAAATTGGCAAGCGTGGCTTGGGCAGCAAAACCCACCGCAATCCCTGCAATCCCTAGACCTGCTACCACCGACACGATATCAAAGCCAAACTGCGACATCACGCTGGCTATCCATAAAATAATCACCACCATTGACATCAAGTTTAGCAATAATTGTTCAATAGAAGCATTTAGCCCATAGCTTTTGAGCATTTTTTGCATCAAAAAACCCAAGTTATACCAAATCACAAAAAACAACACCGACCAAATCCCTGCTTTGGCAGTGGCTTTAACGGTACTGGTTTCAAAATTCAATTGACTCATCACCACCAATACGCTGGCAAATAGCCACATAAGCCTGAGTGTAGAGCGAATATTGTGATGAAGTTTGGTACGTTGTCTGAGCCGACTGTGCTTGACGAGATAAACGAGCAACCAATAAAATATCCCTAAAATTGCCAATAAAATGATTATCTTAATACCCGTACTGGCTATTTTGGAAAAATACAACGACCAGTTAACGGCTTCATCCTCAAGCGAGCCGCCAATGGCTTTATAAAAGTCATAGTATAAATCGTTATAAATATCCCGAAAAAACTGCTTAATACTCATGCTAACGCTAGTCCATCCAATCTTGGCTTATAATTTCTGTTTAATTGATGCTTATAGGTGGTCTGCCAACATGGTTAACAAGGTTTCGGCATGATTTTTGGCGCGTATATTGCGATACTCTTGTTGTAATTTGCCTTGTTTATCAAATACAAAGCTCGAGCGCACCACGCCCAGCACTTTTTTGCCGTACATATGTTTCTCATCAATGACGCCAAAATGCTCACACAGTTGCTGCTCGGGGTCGCTGATAAGGGCAAAGTTAATGTGTTTGTTGTTGATAAATTTTTGGTGGCTTTTTAGACTGTCACGTGATACACCAATAACAACGAAACCCAACTTGGCAAAATCCGCCTTTAAGCGGCTAAAGTCCTCAGCTTGGACGCCACAGCCTGCCGTATTGTCTTTGGGATAAAAATATAAAATCAGCCCTGTGTCATTTTGAGTAAGCCAATCGGTTAACACCAGTTGCTGAGTTTGAAATTGGCTAAAATGTTCATCGATTGCTTGAATTAGGGTAATGGTAAAGGCAGGCAGGGCAAGCGACATTCTCAATTCCTCCTCTTGATGGCTGGTTCCATGAGGCATTACAATAACAAAAAAGACTGGTATAAAACCAGTCTTTTAAAAAAAAATGGTTAGCTGTAATTATTGCTGTGGGCGGTTAAACTTGATACCATTACCACAAGCTTTAAGTTTGTTGACAATAGTTTGATAAGTGCTGTTTTGACGTACATCTTTGCCGCTTTTTACCCAGTTATCAATCTCATTTTTTTGGGCTTGAGTGATTTTGGCTTGCTCATCGACCACACAGGTACACACTTTTTGCGCCGATTTTGCATCAGTGATATTTTTATCGGTCATTTGTGTCACACAGGCACCGACTTGTTGCGGATTAGCTGCGTGAACTAGCATGGGCATCGCAGGCAGTGAGAATAAGGCAACGGTTGCGAATAATGCAGATTTTTTCATAATATTCCTTAAATAGCGCGTTACGTCATAGCTAGCTATACTGGATTCTGGCTAAGTTTTTATTAATCGTAGAATCGTAAAGCGGGCATATTAGTTATTTGAGTATAGCTTACTGATAAATAGTCGGATCTGGTATTTCGGCTTGTAAAAAACCTTGCTGACGTAAATAGCAACTGTCACAATGCCCACATGCTCGTCCTTGGCTATCTGCACGGTAACAAGACACCGTTTGGCTATAATCTACCCCTAATGAGCTACCCAATTTTATGATATCTGCTTTACTTAAATGTAACAAAGGTGTAGCAATTGTGAGATGATGCCCTGTCACGCCTGCCTTGGTTGCAAGGTTCGCCATCTTTTCAAACGCGTCAATATACTCGGGTCGGCAATCAGGATAGCCCGAATAGTCCACCGCATTGACCCCAATCACAATAGAACTTGCCTGTGTCACTTCAGCAACTGCCAACGCATACGACAAAAATATGGTATTACGGGCAGGCACATAGGTGACAGGAATTTGCTCGTTGATGGCGCTATCCTCTTGGGCATGGCTAAAATCAGTCGCTTGAGCATCGGGTACGGCAATTGATGCGTCAGTCAATGCCGAGCCGCCCAATTGTGCAAGATCGATAGTGATAATACGATGGTCAACTTGAGCAGTGGCAGCAATACGTTTAGCGGCGGCAAGCTCGCTGTTATGGCGTTGTCCGTAATTAAAGCTCACTGCCGTGACTTTGGCGAAATTGGCTTTTGCCCAGTATAAACAGGTAACTGAGTCAAGTCCACCAGAGAGCAAGACCACGGCATTTTGGTATTGGTTTTGAGATTGGTTCATAGCACAATAAGACATCTAAAAATTTGGCGTATTTTAGCAGATTTTGCTGGGGTTAAAATGCATTTACAAAAATTTTGCCACCAGTGAGCGGGCATCGGTCTTGGCTTCTAAGACCGTCATAAAGGTATAAGCCCCGATAAACTTACGGCTGATAAACATCAATTCTTTTGGTGGCACGCTAAAGGATTTTGAAGCCGCCGATTTGCTCGCAAGCTTTATCACCCGATTGTGTAAATCACTCTTTGCCCATAGATACTGCCCATTGTCAGCCAATGCATGTTTTGGAATATCGGGATTTAAACTTGGCAAACTAAACGGCTCACTGGCAAGCAAAAATAACTCTACCATATTTGATTTTATCGTGTCACTCATATTGGCAAAAAATTGATAATATTGACCGGCATTATCAATCGCTTGTCGCATTTTCCCATGGTCGTGATAAAATCCTGCGGTTAATAATTCTCTGGCAATGCTCAATAAATTGTCATCAAACTGACGAATCGCTCCAAAGTCTAATAACACTAACTGGTCAAGTTGCAAAGCCGTGACGGGTTGCTGTTCTTGTAAACGTATCAAATAATTCCCAAAGTTTGGGTCAGTTTGCATATCGCCCCATTCAAAAATCTCGCGCAACATCACTTCGATTGACGCCTGTCCAATGTGGTCACGGCGAGCTTGCGGCAAGGCAAATACCTGCTCATCAAGAATTGACATGCCCTGTTCATAAGTCATGCATAGCACACGGTTATTGCTATATTCGGGGATAATGCGAGGCACCACATAACGTGCATCCGTTGCAAAACGTTGATAAAACAACAGCGTGGTAGCCGCTTCAAGCAGATAATTGACTTCATGGTGCAGTAAATCGCGAATTTCTTCAAACCAATCATCTAATTCACGCGTTTGTGGTACTGCACTGGTTACTTTAAGCAGTTGTTTAAACAAATCTAAATCACTATCAACCGCCTCAGCAATGTTGGGGTATTGCACTTTAAACACCACTTGCTCACCTGTCGCTTTATGGACGGCTTTATGGACTTGCGCAAGCGAGGCGGTGCCAATCGGATTGGGATCAATGTCAAAATCGTGAATTTTATCGCCCAATTCTTTGATTAACGCGGATTCAATGATAGTATAGGCAAAAGCGGTGGTTTGGCTATTTAACGTCTGTAAGGCTTCAGTGATTTCAGGCGGCAAAAAATGCTCGCCATATAAGGCTAACATTTGCCCGATTTTGACCACCGAGCCTTTGAGTTTTCCCAACTCTTCAACTAAATATTGGGCTTGCTCACGCATAAATTCTTGTTTTTGGGCTTGTTTTTCTTCCTTAGATTTGAATAACCCAAACGCACTATTGGTTGCCCATCGTCTGCCGATATTAAGCGAGGCTTTGGCAATCGATAACCGTCTGTCAAATGCAGAAGTTTTAAGCTGGTTGAGCGGTTGGTTGTCTGTACTGTTGTTAATTGCCATAAAGCGTGCCTAATCAATTTTGCTAAAAAATATACGAAATAAAAAAGCAAACCATTTTATCATGATTTGCTTTTGATTTCATGTTTCAAGCATGTAGCAAAAATGTGAGGTTAACGCCCAATCGCACGCCAACCAATATCACGGCGGTATTGCATTCCCTCAAAGGTTATCACCCCGCACGTCGCTAATGCTTTGGTTTGGGCGTCTAACACATCGTCGCCTAATGCAGTGACGCATAACACGCGACCGCCGTTGGTCAAAATTTCACTATTTTCCCCCATTTTTGTCCCTGCATGGAAGACTTTCACATCGCCTTCTTGGTCGGTTACAGCAGGTAAACCATCAATCACATCACCAGAACTTGAGCCTTCGGGATAATTTTTTGATGCCAACACAATGCCAAGCGCAGGGCGTTCATCCCATTCGGTTTGTTGTGGTAAATGACCGTCAAGCCCTGCCAAAATTAACTCCACCATCGAACCTTTTAACCGCATCATAATCGGCTGGGTTTCTGGGTCGCCAAAGCGGCAGTTAAACTCAATGACATATGGGTCGTTTTTGTCATCAATCATCAAGCCGGCATACAAAAATCCGGTGTATGGCGTGCCACCCGCGTTCATCGCATCGACAACGGGGCGAATGACCCGCTCAATCACTTTATCATGGACATCTTGCGACACAACAGGGGCAGGCGAGTACGCCCCCATGCCGCCTGTATTCAAGCCGGTATCACCTTCGCCAATGCGTTTGTGGTCTTGGCTGGTCGCCATTGGCAAAATATGGTTGCCGTCAATCATGCAAATAAAGCTGGCTTCTTCACCTTGCAAAAACTGCTCAATCACCACACGGCTACCGGCATCGCCAAATTTATTACCCGATAACATATCGGTGATGGCATCGATGGCTTCCTGCTCATTCATCGCCACAATCACGCCTTTACCTGCAGCCAAGCCATCAGCTTTGATGACAATCGGCGCACCTTCAGCTTTCATATAAGCAATCGCTTCATCGGCATCACTAAACGTTTGATATTTGGCGGTTGGAATATTATGTTTTATCATAAAGTCTTTGGCAAAGGCTTTTGAGCCTTCTAGCTGGGCACAATAGGCGGTAGGTCCCCAAGCTTTAATCCCCGCTTTTGTTAAGTCATCGACTAGTCCAGCCACCAGCGGCGCTTCAGGCCCCACTAGCACAAAGGCGATGTTGTTTTTTTGGCAAAAATCGATGACGGCGGGGTGGTCTTTGACGTTTAAATCCACGTTTTGTAATTTTGGCTCGCTTGCGGTGCCTGCGTTGCCCGTAGCAACAAAGACGGTTGTTACTTTGTTGTCTTTGGCACATTGCCAAGCCAAGGCGTGTTCTCGTCCGCCGGTGCCGATGACTAAAATATTCATGTAATGACTTCCTTATTAAATGGTAAAATTAACGCTATTGTAACAAACATTTTGGGTTAAAAATATGGCAAATCATTTTATTATCGGTGTGGATGAAGTCGGGCGAGGGCCTTTATTGGGCGATGTCGTGGTGTGTGCGTTGGTGTTTGATAATAACATATTAAACGTAAAAGAAAATAGCCTAAGCAAAGATTTATTTCAAGCAAATAGTGTGGGTTTGGTCGAAAATCATGTGTTAGAAGCCGTCAACGATTCCAAAAAATTGACTGCCAGAAAGCGTGAAGTGTTATTTCCATTAATCGAACAACACGCTACGGCATTTAAAATTGTCAAAGTGTCGGCAAGTATGGTTGACCAAATCAATATTTTACAGGCGACTTTACTTGGCATGAAGCAAGCGGTGGCGGGTGTGATGGAACAGATTTTATTAGATGAGCCAAATGCTACCTTTAGCGTGATGGTGGATGGCAATAAACTGCCTGTACTTTTAGATTTGCCGAATGCAAAAAGAATTTTGTACCAGCAAGCCATCATTCGAGGTGATGGCAAACATATTTGTATTAGTGCGGCAAGTGTGGTGGCAAAGGTTACCCGTGATCGTGATATGGTGGCGTTAGCAAAACTATATCCAAAATATGGCATTGAAAAACATAAAGGTTATCCAACGGCAGCGCATATTCAAGCGATTGAACAATATGGCATTTTGCCAATGCACCGTAAAAGCTTTGCGCCAGTTAAGCGGTTGTTAGTTCTTTGATGGCGTAACAATACCCTGTCAAAATTGGGGTGGCGTTACCCACAGCATTAATTGAATTTCTTAGGTCACTTCCGCCTTTCAAATCTTCCCTTGCAAACTCTAAAAATGTATAGGCAAATGGAAACTCTTCAAAATCTGTAGATGAAGAACCACAAGAAATCCAATAAAATTTTAAATGTTCATAGTGTAAATCGTTAATGTTCATTTAAATCTAACCCTTCACACACACGACTTGACGCAGGGTATGCACCACTTCCACCAAATCCCGCTGGGCGTGCATCACCGCATCAATATCCTTATACGCCGATGGAATCTCATCAATCACATCCGCATCTTTACGGCACTCCACGCCTGCTGTCTGGGCGATTTGGTCAGCCACCGTAAAGCGCTTTTTCGCCTCGGTACGGCTCATCACCCGCCCCGCACCATGCGAACATGAACAAAACGCCTGCTCATTGCCTTTACCACGCACGATAAAGGATTTTGCCCCCATCGAACCAGGGATAATCCCATACTCGCCGACTTGGGCACGCACCGCCCCTTTACGGGTCACAAACACCGCTTCGCCGTAGTGTTCTTCTTTGGCGACATAGTTGTGATGGCAGTTTACCGCTTTGACACGAGCCTCGAACGGCTTATTAATCACCGAACGCAACGCTTTGATAGCATTTTCCATCATGATTTCACGGTTCTCGAAAGCAAAACGCTGAGCCCAACCCACCGCAAACCAATAATCCTCAAAATGCTCCGTCCCTTCGGCAAAATACGCCAAGTCTTTATCGGGTAGATTGATAAACCACTTTTGCATATCCTTGCGGGCAAGGTCGATAAAGTAGTTCCCAATCGCATTTCCCACGCCACGAGAGCCAGAATGGAGCATAATCCACACTTGGTCAGTTTCGTCTAGGCACACTTCGACAAAGTGATTACCCGTTCCAAGCGTTCCTAAGTGCTTAAAGTTATTGGTGTTTTTGATACGTGGGTGTTTTTCACATAGCAGGTTAAAATCATCCACCAGCTTTGCCCAGCCCGCTTTTACCCGCTCATCGGGGCTATCCCACGAGCCTTTATCGCGTTTTGACCCACGATATTTGCTCATCCCATGCGGAATGGCACGCTCAAGGGCAGTTCGCAAGCCATGTAGGTTATCGGGCAAGTCATTGGCAGTTAAGCTCGTCTGTACTGCCATCATCCCACAGCCGATATCCACACCCACAGCGGCAGGGATAATCGCTGCTTTGGTCGGAATCACACTCCCAATCGTCGCCCCAATCCCAACATGCACATCGGGCATCACCGCAATCCATTTATGAATAAACGGCATTTTGGCGGCTTTAAGTAGCTGTTGTTTTGCCCCTTCTTCGACAGGCACCCCTTGTGTCCATAGACGCACAGGCACACCGCCTTCTTGGATGACATTATGATTGAGTGTTTTAGCTTCAGGTTGCATCATTTTTTCCTTTTAGATGAAATAAATAAAATTGCCAAGGTCATAATCAATATTGCCAAAGGTATGCCAACTTACCAATAGATAAAAATTTTATTTTTAAGTAATTGATTTTAAATAAATAAAATTTAGGCAATAAAAAATCGCAGAAATTTCACAATTCAACTTCTGCGATTATTATAGAAATAAAACTAGAGTTTTAGAAAATTTTCTATAACCAACCTGCTTTTCTAAAACGGTAATATAAAGTCAAGCAAATGATTAAAATTGTCGCTAATAGCATATAATAGCCATAATGCCAGTGGAGTTCGGGCATATTCTCAAAGTTCATCCCATAGATACCCGCCATGGCGGTCGGTACAGCCAAGATACCCGCCCAAGCGGCAAGTTTGCGTACCACATCATTTTGTCCCATCGTCGTGACTGCCATATAAGTATCCATCGCCACACTCAGCATTTCATTGAGTCCATTGACCGCATCCAAGGCTCGTAGCAGATGGTCGTTGACGTCCCGAAAGTAGGGCTTGGCTTGGCTCGGAAAAGCGGGGATTAAATCATTCTTTTTATGATTGATAAAAAAATTACAAATATCTTGTACCGGTAAAATCACCGCCCGCATGTGTACCAGTTGTGATTTTAATTCATACAAGTTGCGAAGCGTTTGTTTATCAAAGTCATCCGAGAAAATTTCCCGTTCTTGCTCTCGCAAGTAGCGACCAAGTTTATCGGTAATTGGTAAATAATTGTCGACAATAAAATCCAAAATCGCATGCAGGACAAAAATAGGACCGAGCCGCAATTTTTCGGGACGGCGATGGCAAAATTCACGTACACTACTGTAGCTATGTGAGGCGCCTTGTCGAATGGTAATAATGTATTGTTTGCCCATAAAAATCGCTGTGGTGCCATAGCGAATGGTATTTTCGGTCAATTTGGCGGTGCGTACCACCACGAACACGCTGTCATTGCCATAGCTTTCAACTTTGGCGCGTTGGTGCTCGGCAAACGCATCTTCGATGGCAAGTTCGTGCAAATCAAAGGCTTCTTGTACCTCTCGAATGGTTTCGATACTCGGATCATGCAGACCGACCCAGACAAACACATTGTTATTGGTCAGTTCTCGGCGCACATCGTCTAGTTCAATTTCGCCGATTTTTTCGCCGGTTTTGCGAGAATAAGCAAAGCAATTGGCGATTTCATTTTTACCTTTAAACCGTGCTTCGTTAATTTCGATTTCTGGATTATAGGCGGGTGTATTAGGGTCAGTCGCGGCATACACTTCAACCGCACTCTCCTCAGAGGTTTCTTCGCCATAGATGTAGCTGTCTTGCCCATGCAAATCAATGTCATCGGCATTGGCAGTAACCGACGCATATTCATCATACACAATATCAGGATTATCCGCCGCTGTGATATAAGGGCAGTCTTCGGGGGTGTCGTCAGTTGGTAACGGGTCGGGGCGTAACTCACGGTGGTGTTTATCAAATTCTGTGTTTTGGTGGGGTGGATTCATAACCAAAAACCTCGCAAGTTACGGTGGGAAAAAGTTTTGGCAACGTCTTATTACAAACTTTGTTATAAAAGAAGCGTGTGTCAAAACGGCTGATAGGGCATAGACATATCCATTGACGTTAAAAATTTTAAAACATTTTTATCGTCATACGTGAAGGCATAAAAAGGCGCAAATAGGGGTCAAAAAGATGTCGCATCATACCAATGTCACATGACAATCTCAAGTCATAACCGCATATTTTCCCCTGATAAATGCAAAAATTAAAAAACAAAAGTTTAAAAATTAAATAGCGTATTGCTTTAGTATCGCCAAATCGACTAACTCAAGTAAACTTTCATGACAGGCTTCAAGCTTAATGGGTGGAGCGACCCCAGCGTCCAACGCTTCAATCCAACGCAGCGCACACACGCACCAATAATCATTGGGCTGTAAACCAGGAAAACCAACCTCGGGCAAGGGTGTCACTAAGTCATTGCCTTTGGCAACCGAAAACTCCAAAAACTCTCGTGTCATCTTGGCACAGACGGTATGCAAGCCGATATCTTGGCTACCCGTATGGCAAAAGCCATTGCGATAAAATCCTGTCAATGGCGAAAAACAGCAACTTGCCAACGCCGTGCCTAACACATTGGCTTGATTAATCTGTGGATTGGGATAATTTGACATACATAACCTCACGTGATGGATTTAGCGAATTTTAGCACAAAAAACTGCCTAAGCTTTATAAGCTATGATACAATAAAAAGGAAAAGTGCCTTATATTCCCCAATTTTTCCCGATTGATTGATAATTGCTTGCTATCATCAATTTTGATACCAACGGGTGAAAGGCGAATAAAAACGTTCTATTTTGCTTTTTTGCGATTTTATCAATCATGCCAAATCCTTTAAATTTTTCTCAACAAAACACTTGGCTACTGCCCGATGGCGTGGCGGATTTGATGTCAAGTGAAGCCATCAAACAAGAAGCATTGCGTTATCAATTGACTCAGATTTTGGTCAATCACGGCTATGAGCTGATTAGTCCGCCGATGATTGAATACACTGAAAGCTTACTTGGACATGCCTCAGAAGATGTCAAACGCCAAACCTTTAAAATCATCGACCAACTGACCGGGCGGCTGATGGGCGTGCGAGCCGATATCACCCCCCAAATCGCCCGAATCGATGCGCATTTACATAAACCTACCGCCCAACCCTCGATAGCGCGTTATTGCTACGCGGGACATGTGATTTATACCATGCCAAAGGGCTTGTTTGGCTCTCGGACACCGCTTCAGCTTGGCGCAGAGATTTTTGGCATAGATGGGCTTGCCAGCGATATCGAGCTTTTAGATATTTTGTTTACTTTACTTGATAGCACCGATTTGGTATCTCGTTGCCATATCGATATCGGCCATGTGGCGATCTTTACACGCTTATGCCAACTGGCAAAAATCCCAGATGGGCTACAAGCGCAACTGATCGAGTTGTATGCCAACAAAGCCTTGCCCGAACTGCAACAGCTGACTCAAGAAATGACCGCATACGGTGAATTTGCTCAAGATTTTTATACCCTGTGTGCCTTAGGCAATGATTTAACCCGCTTAAGCCAGCAGTTATCCGCGACCGCCCAGCAAGATCCAACCATCTTCAATGCCCTCAACGAACTACAACAAATCATTGCGCATCTGCAAAACCGTTGGCATGCTAATGTCAGCGTGGATGTGACGGGGCTTGGCTATCATTACCATACCGGATTGGTGTTTAATGTGTATGTGGAAAACGAGCCGTTGCCGATGATTCGTGGTGGACGGTTTACTAACCGTTTTCACCAACAAGCTTTTGGTCAAGCCAGCCAAGCTCAATCAAACGCCCTGCAAGCGGTGGTTCGTTCGGGCGTCGGGTTTAGCTGTGAGCTCAACCGTTGGCAAAATCATATCCAAGTACATGCCAAGCCCTTGACCGTTGTGCCCTTTACGTTGGTGCAATCAGTTAAACAGTCGGGTAATACCGCTGATATCGAGGCAATGGAACAAACCATTGATTCGCTACGTCACGAAGGGCACCGGGTGATTGTGGCATTGGTAGAACATGACCAACCCAAAGACACCACGCATTTGTTACAGTTTGACAATGGCGTTTGGTATTTAACGCATTTGGGCGAAAATTAATTTTCTTTATTAACGGCAATAGCTGAAATTTTGATTTAACTTTGATAAAAGGTGACCAACCATGAAACACACGGGAAAAAATGTCGTTGTACTTGGCAGCCAGTGGGGCGATGAGGGCAAGGGCAAAATCGTTGATTTATTGACCGAAAAGGCAAGTGCGGTCGCTCGCTATCAAGGCGGACACAATGCGGGACATACGCTGGTCGTTGGCGGTAAAAAAACCGTATTACATCTGATACCATCAGGGATTTTGCGCGACAATGTGACTTGCTATATCGGCAATGGTGTGGTGCTTGCCCCTGATGCGCTGCTCAAAGAAATGCAAACCTTGATTGATGCAGGCGTGCCCGTGCGTGAGCGTTTGCGCATCTCGCCCAACTGTCCGCTGATTATGCCACAGCACGTTGCCCTTGACCAAGCCCGTGAAATCAAACGGGGTAATAACAAAATTGGTACCACAGGGCGGGGTATCGGACCTGCCTATGAGGACAAAGTCGCCCGCCGTGCGTTGCGGTTTGGTGACTTACTGCGGGATAACTTTGCTGATAAATTAAAAGCCAATCTTGAATTTCATAATTTTGCCTTGACTCAATACTATGGCGTCGAAGCGGTGGATTTTGACCAGACCTTACAACTTGCTAACGAATGGCGTGAGGCGTTAAAAGACTTGGTTGCCGATGTCACAGGCGAGCTTGACAAGCTGTGCAAAGCGGGTAAAAACTTGATGTTTGAAGGGGCGCAAGGCACGTTATTGGATGTTGACCATGGCACATATCCGTTTGTGACCAGTTCTAACACCACCGCAGGCGGCGTGGCGACAGGCACAGGGCTTGGTCCTTTATACTTTGACTATGTGCTTGGTATTACCAAAGCTTATACCACCCGTGTGGGTGCAGGCCCTTTCCCCACCGAATTGTTTGACGATATTGGAGAACATCTGGGTACTGTGGGTCAAGAATTTGGGGCGACCACAGGGCGGGCAAGACGTTGTGGCTGGTTTGATGCGGCGATTTTACGCCGTGCCGTGGTGCTCAACTCCTTATCGGGTATTTGTTTGACCAAGCTGGATGTGCTCGATGATTTAGAAGAAATCAATATCTGCACAGGTTATGAGTTACCCAATGGCGAAGTGTGTGGCACCAGCGATGCTGAATTTTATGAGAATGTCAAACCGATTTATGAAACCGTCAAGGGCTGGAAAACTAGCACGGTGGGCGTGACCGAATATAATAACTTGCCCGAAAATGCCAAAGCCTATATCAAACGTATTGAAGCTTTGATTGAGTGTCCGATTGATATTATCTCGACTGGCCCTGATCGTGCTGAAACCATTGTACTACGTGACCCGTACGATGCGTGATTAGTAATGGTTAGGTGTAAAGGACGGAAGTTTTTCCGTCCTTTATTTTTTAACCAGATTTAAGCGATCCCTTTTTCTAGCTTTTTGTGTTTTTTTATCATCATCGCTAGTAGCTGAATGGCCGCAGGGGTTACACCACTGATACGACTGGCTTGAGCAAGCGTTGTGGGACGAACCTTTTGCAATTTTTGCACAATTTCGTTAGATAGCCCAGAAATATTTTGATAATTAAAGTCTTCAGGGATTAGCGTATTTTCAAGCTTTTTCATCTGTCCAATTTCAAGGGCTTGTCGGTCAATATAGCCTGCATATTTTACCCCAATCTCAATTTGTTCGCCGACTTGTGCTGTTACAGGGGATTGGGTCAGCTCACTGATGTCACTAAATGACACATTGGGACGCTTTAATAAGTCAAGCACGCTATTTTCTTTGGTCAATACTTCTTCAGGCTTGGCAGTCATAAACGCTTGCCCTAAGGCATTGCTTGGTGTTGCCCATAACGCTTTTAGGCGCGCAGTTTCTTTGGCAATGGCTTCCATTTTCTCGTTATAGGCTTGCCAACGCATATCATCCACCACACCCAATTCACGCCCGATTTCGGTTAGACGTTGGTCGGCATTGTCTTCACGCAACATGAGACGGTACTCAGCACGACTGGTAAACATACGATAAGGCTCATTGGTGCCATTGGTGATCAAATCATCCACCAACACGCCCATATAGGCTTGGTCACGGCGAGGCGTCCATGGCGCTTTACCTTGCGTGCGGCGTGCGGCATTAATGCCTGCTAGCATACCCTGAGCAGCCGCTTCTTCATAGCCTGTGGTACCGTTGATTTGTCCTGCAAAGTATAAATTATCAATCGATTTGGTTTCTAGACTGGGTTTGAGGTTTTGTGGGTCAAAATAATCATACTCAATGGCATAACCTGGGCGTAAAATATGGGCATTTTCTAACCCTTTCATCGAGCGAACCAAGGCAAGCTGAATATCAAATGGTAAGCTCGTTGAGATCCCATTGGGGTATAACTCATGTGTTGTCAAGCCTTCTGGCTCAATAAAAATTTGATGGCTTTCTTTATCCGCAAAACGGTGAATTTTATCTTCGATAGAAGGACAATATCTTGGTCCCACGCCTTCAATCACGCCTGAATACATGGGCGAGCGGTCAAGCCCACCACGAATAATATCATGGGTGCGTTCATTGGTATGGGTAATATAGCAGTTGATTTGACGAGGGTGCATCGCCACATTACCCATATAGCTCATCACGGGTAAAGGCGTGTCGCCCGCTTGTACTGTCATTACGCTAAAATCTACGGTGCGGGCATCGATACGAGGTGGTGTCCCTGTTTTTAAACGCCCCACAGGCAAATTGAGTTCCCGTAACCGTTCGGCTAAGCGAATCGAAGGAGGATCGCCCGCCCGCCCACCTTTATGGTTTTCTAGTCCAATATGAATCACGCCGCCCAAAAAAGTGCCAGAGGTAAGTACCACCGCCCCACAGCTAAACTCAATACCAGACTGTGTCACCACGGCAACCGCTTTGCCATTTTCGACCAAGATATCATCGGCGGATTGCTGAAAAATGTCGAGATTATTTTGATTCTCAAGGGTAAAGCGAATCGCAGCTTTGTATAAAATACGATCTGCTTGTGCGCGTGTTGCACGCACTGCTGCGCCTTTTCGACTATTAAGTACGCGAAATTGAATACCGGCTTGGTCAGTTGCCAATGCCATTGCACCGCCCAATGCATCGACCTCTTTGACCAAATGTGACTTGCCAATGCCACCAATGGCAGGGTTACAACTCATTTGTCCCAACGTTTCGATGTTATGGGTCAAAAGTAAGGTTTGTTGACCCATTCGAGCGGCTGCTAACGCTGCCTCTGTGCCTGCATGACCGCCACCAATGACGATCACATCATAAATTTTGGGGTATTTCATAATGCACCAATGTGTTAAAAAGATAAATTTTGAATAACCCAATATTATAGCAAAATTTGAAAAATCAATACACGGCTTGTCAAAAACTTGCCGTTAAATAGTTGAATGTATTAAAAATTTCTGATCCTAAATTGTGACAATAGGAGTGTTTGGTCATACTTATAAATGGAGATCTTGTACGACCAATAGCTCATCGTTTAAGCTTTTGACTTTTAATAGCTGCCCTTCTTGCAAAATCTCAACATTGGCGCCCACTTTGTCCTTATATTCCTTATGACGGTGGTAATTGTGCTCAATCTCAAAACAAATGGCATGTTTTAGCAGGGTTTTTAAGCTGTCTATGTCATAGCTTGCCCAGTCGAGTTCGAGGTAAGGGGCAAGTTTACCGGTAATCATACGAGTAGCCGTACTCGTTTTTACAACTTTGGTTGTCATAGCATTCTCCTTGTTTAAATATGAACTTTTTATTTTTTGACAATGGTTTGGTGATTTTATGCTAGCGGATTTGGGCGCAAATTTCAACTCATAAGCCTAGCACTTGATATCATACTTTTTGCATAAGCCATATAAGCCATATAAGCCATTAGCTAGGCTAATGAGGTAGCTTAAGAACTGAAGCAGTCGATAGTGAAAGGCTGACTAATTCATTGTTTGGTGAGTGATAACGAATAAATGGGCGAGGGTGGCGCAGACCTTGGCTCGCGAAAAATTGTTTTATTGGCATAAAAATCACGGCTTTGCCCAAGGCGAAATTGCGCAATACCCAACACAGGCAACGGCTGAAACATCTTGCTTGTTAAATGGTGAGCCTGTGGCAATGTCAAAAAAAATTGCGACAAAAAATTATCCAAGCTGACGCGTTGGCTGGCGACGTCTTGTGAATGCCAATCGGGCGCAACATATAACAAAATGACATGGGCGGTAATGCTGTCACGCGGTTCAATCAGTTTTTCGAGCAAGGCATGCCCTATAGGAAAAAAATTGGTTTGATGGTTAAGCCAAGAATTACGGTTATCAAATAAAGCTGACTGCCAATTAAAACTTTGTAAGCCTTGTAAAACGGTCATATCGCTACTGACCACCACGCCACCATTTTCATCAAATAGCGTTAAAATATTGCGTATCACACTGCGAGTGGGTTGGATGCCAGTTTTTTCAATGTCTTGTTGGTGCAGCTGATTAAACACCGCTTTAGTCTTAGGGAAATTCAACCAGATTAAGCCGCCAAGTAAATCATGCAAATTGTCACGGGTAGGAATATTGCCTGTTTTGGCGATGTAAGTCTCATAAGCGGTATCGACTGGCAGGTCGTCTTGAGGGACAAAGCGTATCGCCTTATGCTGATAATTCATAATCGGTTGGGTAAGGCTGGCGTTTAGCCAATCTTTAACACAACAGTACGGTTGAATAAACAATGGTGGAATTATTAAAGGGGCATACCACGGGGCGTGCCAATTGATTTGACTATAGAGTTGAGAAAGCATAAATTTATCAAGCTGCCTGTTAATGTTTGGCCATTTTAGGCAATAAAAAACCGCTTGGCTATGAATGAACAAGCGGTTTTTAACCGAATTTTCTTGTCAAAAAAGTTATAATAAAATTCGGCGTGGGTCTTGTAATAGCTTGGCAATATAGCGAGTAAAAACCGCCGCGTCCGCGCCATTAATGACCCGATGGTCGTAGGATAACGACAACGGTAACATTAAGCGAGGCTCAAAACTTTGGGTTTTTTCATTCCAACGTGGCTGCATGGATGCTTCCGACACGCCCAAAATCGCGACTTGGGGCCAAGTCACTAATGGGGTAAAGTAAGTGCCGCCAAGATTGCCTTGACTAGAGATGGTAAACGATGCCCCAGTGAGCTCTTTGGGTGTCAGTTTATTGTCACGGGCTTTGGCGGCTAATTCACCAATTTCCTTGGCTAGTTGTTTGATGCCTTTGGTTTGCACATCTTTGATTACAGGCACAGTCAAACCTGTCGGCGTGGCGACCGCAAAGCCCATATGTACCGATTTACGGATAATAATTTGGGTATTGTCATCGCTTAGATGGCTGTTAAATTTGGGATATTCGCCAATCGCATAGGCAACGGCTTTCATAATAAAGGCAAGAATGGTAAGGCTAATGCCTTGTTTTTTCATTTCTTCTTTGATATCAGTGCGCATGGCTTCGGTGTCAGTGATATCTGCTAAATCAAACTGCGTGACCTGTGGTAAATAAGTACTGTAATTAAGCTGAGGGATTGATACTTTTTGCAAACGAGATAAATCTTGGGTTTCGATTTCACCCCAAATCTCAGTGTTACTCATATCAGGTAAGTTGGGTAATCCAGAACGCACAGATCCTGTTGATGAGCTAATTTGTTCCGTTTGGATAGGCAGGGCTTGCATACGGTTTTTAACATACGCAAAAATATCTTCTTTAACAATCCGCCCATGACTGCCACTACCTTTGACTTCGCTAATATCCACACCAAGCTGACGGGTCAGTTTTCTCACCGCAGGTCCTGCGTATACATTGGCATGTTTGGCGTTGATTTGGCCTTCGCTTAGATTGCTTGAGGGTTGTGTTGATTTGGTTGCAGCAGGTGATTGGACAGCGGTTATCTGTGGGGCTGGCGTGCTAACATCAGTAGGGAGTGGCGTATTTTGCAGCTGTGTCTGGCTTTGGGTCTGTGAGCTGGCTTTTGCTGTAGCGGGTGTCGCTTGATTTTGCCCTTCTACTTCAATCACCACAAAGTTTTGTCCATTACTGACCGTCTCGCCTGCATTGACCAAGAATTCCACGATTTTTCCGGTGGCAGGGGCAGGGACTTCTACAGAAGCTTTGTCTGATTCTACCAATACCAGTGGCTGTTCAGCGACAACTTCATCGCCAATGTTAACCAACCATTCGCTAATTTCAGCACTCTCTACACCCAGATCGGGTAACGGATAAGTTTGTTCGCTTGCACCCATTGCGGTATTTTGAGTGCTGTTAAAACTGGCAATTGGTTGCGCTTGCGTTTCAGTTTTGGCGGCTGTTTCTGTTTTTGCCTCAGGGGCTTGAGCCGATTGTGGGGACGATGCGGTTTCGCTAGGTGCCGCTGACGCTTGTGTGGCTTCAACTGTTAAAATCACATCACCTTGTTTGACGCTGTCGCCAACCTTGACATTGATGGCTGTGATTTTGCCTGCTTGGGTGGCAGGGACTTCAACCGAGGCTTTATCAGATTCAAGTAGTACAATATTGTCATCAATATCGATGACATCGCCAACCTTGACCATAATTTCGCTAACTTCGGCGCTTTCTACGCCCAAGTCGGGAACGTTGATTTCCATGGAAATATCCTTTAATTGGTTTAATTTTTTGATTTTTTTATAGGTGAGGTACATGACTATTGCCAATGTACCCGTTACCAAAGTTATCTTTTTCATAGTCTAAGCATGTGAGGGTTTATGCGTTAGGCTTGTCATTGAGTTCATTGAGTTCATTGAGTATTGGGGCATCGGCTTGATCTTCAGCTTTGCCTTCACTCGAAATTGCCTCATCATCTTCTTCTATGAGATTGGGCACAGGTTTTGGGTTGCTGCCTAATACAGCGGGAGCATCAGGCGATTTATCCATTTGGTGCTGCGGGAACCAAGCCGGTGATGCATCGGCATCAATCCCTAAGCTGCTAATCGCATCTTTGACTAACCGTGCATCGACTTCACCTTCATCTGCCAACAATTTTAAGGTGGCAACCACAATATGCGCGGCATCGACCTTAAAATAACTGCGAAGTTGTTGACGACTGTCCGAACGACCAAAACCATCCGTGCCTAAAGTGGTATAAGGGCGACTGTCGGGTAAATAGGCACGAATTTGTTCTGAGAAAATACGCATATAATCGGTTGCAGCGACCACGATACCTTCGTGTTGGGCAAGTTGCTCGGTGACCCAAGGCACACGCTGTTCATCCATTGGGTGCAGGCGATTGTATTCATCACATGCCATGCCATCACGAGTCAGCTCGTTAAAGCTGGTCACACTCCAAACGTTGGCAGAAATATTAAATTCTTCTGCCAAAATTTTTGCCGCTTTTTCAACTTCACGCAAAATCACCCCAGAACCGAGCAGCTGGACTTGCTTAGAGCCATTATCGGTCAATAAGTACATGCCTTTTTTGATCCCGTCTTCGACATAACCGCGGTTATCTGGTAAGGCAGGGTGCGCATAATTTTCGTTCATCAAAGTGATGTAATAATAAACGCGCTCACCTTCGGCATACATACGGCGTAAGCCATCTTGAATGATGACTGCCAGTTCATAGCCATAACAAGGATCGTAGCTGACACAGTTCGGCACGGTATTAAATAAAACCAACTGATGACCATCTTGGTGTTGTAAGCCTTCGCCGTTTAACGTGGTACGTCCCGCCGTGCCGCCCAGCAAGAAGCCTTGCGCCTGCATATCACCTGCCGCCCATACCAAGTCACCCACGCGTTGAAAACCAAACATCGAGTAGTAGATATAAAATGGTATCATCGGTAACGCATTGGTTGAATAGCTGGTTGCCAATGCAATCCACGCACTCATCGCCCCAGCTTCATTAATCCCTTCTTCAAGCATATGCCCATCTTTGGCTTCTTTATAACCCATCAAGGCTTCGCTGTCTTCGGGGGTATAGTTTTGTCCTGCCGCAGAATAAATACCTAATTGGCGGAACATGCCTTCAAGGCCAAAGGTTCGAGCTTCATCGGGTACGATGGGTACGACCCGCTCTTGGATGGCTTTATTTTTTAGCATCGCAGACAATAAGCGTACAAAGACCATCGTGGTTGATTGCTCTTTACCGCCACTGCCTTGTAAGATTTTATCAAAAATTTCTAAACCCGGAATTTCAAGGGGAATATGCCCACTGCGGCGATTTGGCAGGCTACCGCCTAAGGCTTCACGCCGGGCTTTAAGATATTTAATTTCCGCTGAGTTCTCATCAGGCCGATAAAATGGTAGATCATTAAGCTGTTCGTCGCTAAAGGGCAAATCAAAACGATCACGGAAATATTTCATATTTTCGCTGTCAAGTTTTTTGATTTGATGGGTTTTATTGACTGCTTGGGCTTGACTAGAAAGCCCATAGCCTTTCACGGTTTTGACCAAGATAACCGTCGGCTGTCCTTTGGTTTTCATTGCTTCGGCATAGGCGGCATAGACTTTCATCGGATCATGTCCACCACGGTCAAGGGCTTGGATTTCTTCATCTGACCAATCTTTGACCATCTCAGCAAGTTCAGGGTATTTGCCAAAGAAGAATTCTCTGACAAACTTGCCGTCACGGGCTTTATAGACTTGATATTCGCCATCGAGGATTTCTTGCATACGATGCTTTAGTGCGCCGGTGTGGTCTTTGTCAAGTAAGGTGTCCCACTTACCGCCCCAAATAACCTTAATCACTCGCCAGCCTGCGCCGCGAAAAACCGATTCAAGCTCTTGGATAATTTTGCCGTTACCCCGTACAGGACCGTCTAAACGTTGCAAATTACAGTTAATAACCCAAATTAAGTTTTCTAAGTTTTCACGACCTGCCAGCGAAATCGCCCCCAAGCTTTCTGGCTCATCGGTTTCACCATCGCCTAAGAATGCCCAAATTTTACGTCCTTCTTTTGGAATTAAGCCACGATTTTCAAGGTATTGGTGCACATGGGCATGATAAATCGACATGATCGGGCCTAAGCCCATTGATACGGTCGGAAATTGCCAATAGTCTGGCATCAAATAGGGGTGTGGGTAGCTTGATAGACCTTTTCCGCCCACTTCACGGCGAAAATTGGTGAGTTGTTCTTCGGATAAACGACCTTCTAAAAACGAACGGGCATACATCCCTGGTGAGCCATGACCTTGATAATAAATCATATCACCACCAAATCGCTCGCTCGCTGCTCGCCAGAAGTGGTTAAACCCGGTTTCATACAGTGTGGCACTTGAGGCAAAGGTCGCTAAATGACCGCCCAAATCATCATCGTTGTCATTAGCACGCATCACCATTGCCAACGCATTGTAACGGATAATGGCACGGATTTTACGCTCTAAGGTCAAATCACCTGGGTAAGAGGGCTGGTCTTCGACAGGAATGGTGTTGATATAAGCCGTATCAAGCCGATTAAATAACACACCTTCTTGTACTGCCTTGTCGTATAACGCTTTTAGCAAAAATTGCGCACGGTCTTTATCCACATTTTTGATCACCGATTCAAAGGCATCGAGCCATTCTTGGGTTTCTTGTTGGTCAGGGTCTTTATAATAAGGCATAAAAAGTTCCTTCTTGTTAGTAAAAAATTGTTGTGAGTAAAAAATGGCTTGCGAAAAATGCTAGAGAAAAATAACCTGTATAAAGGTAGCTAATAATCGATTCTTCTTAAATCACGTATTTTAGCGCAATTTACTATTTTTAGATTTTTTATTAGAATGATAGGGTATTTATTTTAAAAATACTGCTGAAGATTAACGGTACCTCAGTCATCGCTTATGCAGACTTATCCATATCTGACTTTTATGCTAAAAAGCGAGGTTTAGTTATAAATGAACTTTACCACCTTTTTGTACCGCTTGTTGATAAGCGGGTCGTGCGTGGCATTTTTTTAACCAGTTGTGGATATTGGCGTATTTGGCAGGTAAACTTTTAGAGTCAGCCAATGCATTAATAGCAAACTCAAGTTGAATATCTGCGCCACTAAATTGTGTGCCCGCTAGCCATTCATTTTTGCCAAGGTGGTTATCAAGATAATCAAGTTGGGCGTTAAGTGATTGGCTAATATAGCTAGATTCCACCCCTTTTTTTAGTAATTTAGCCACTTGTTTGATACCTATGGGGGATTTTTTGACCGTTGTGGCAAAAGCGAGTCGTAATACCAATAAAGGCATCAGTGAGCTTTCGGTAAAGTGTAGCCAGTAACGATAAGCTTCATAAGCTTCTGTGCCATAGTCAGGGCGAAATTGCTTGTTTAATACCATCTGCGAGATAAGTTCTTGACTCAGTAGTGGATTGGCTTGGTCATATTTATCAATTAAATATTCAATAATGACCGCCGACTCGACCAATGTTTTATCGTCATCTTGCAAAATGGGCGCTTTGCCCAGCGGGTGAATCCGTTGTAATGATTTAGGGGCCAACCCATGATGGCGCTCATAAGTGATGAGCTTATAAGTTTTACCCAACTCTTCAAGTAGCCATAAAATACGAAATGAGCGAGAGTTCTTAAGGTGATGCAGTTGTAGATTTGTCATTGTTTTTCCTTGTTTTTGCTAATATTTTTTCAAAACACGCTATTTCAAGACGGTACTGCCAAAATCATAACGAAAATCAAGTGAGTTTGATAGGGTGGTTTTGTGACAATACAATAGATATAAAACAGGCATAAAAAACGACCCGAAGGTCGCTTTGTGATTTAGGCAATCAATATAAGTTAATAGCGCCTTGCTTTATACCAAAGCCAAACGCTTGGTCTGGCTTAAAATTGTAGGTTATATTTGGCAAGGGGTTGTGAGCGATAGATTATCGAGCATTTGGAAAGTATTTATCGGTAGGCTTGGCAGTTAAATCAAAACCTTGCATACCCACGTGTTCTTGCAAATGATGACGCAAGGTATCAATGGGAAATTTTTGATTTGCCATACGTTTTGGGATAATTTGGCTCCCTTGTTGGGTTTCGCCTGTTTTTGGGTTGGTGATTTCAAACATCATCATGATAAAATCGGGGGTTTCTTGCCAATTGGTGACATTGTCCCATTTGATAATCGCTTGCTGAGTGGTACCACCACGAATCAGCGGCTGGTTAAAACCACGAGGTGTGGTTGGCATTTGCGGGGCTGGCATACTCATTACAATACCATGTTGCTGAATCCCAAGTTTTAACTGGTTCATTTCGGCAGGCATGGTTTGGCTTGCCATTTGTTTTTCAAATTCTTGCTTGACATACCATTTTAGCCCAACGGTACGCACTACCAAATACAGCACCACACCAATGAGCATGAGCCAAAACACAATCGTCGAATAGCCTTTGACAAAAATAAGCCCAATAATAGCAAGCACCACCACGGCCGCCAAAATCGCCCAAGTTTTGGTCGAGATACGAGTCAATGACTGATTATTGGATTCAAATAACTGACGTTGAGCTTCTTTAAATTCGGCGTCAGTCAAATTCAAATCAATCGGTTGTAAGGTATAAGGGTAAAGTGCCATAACTATCCATAAAGCCAGAGGGGTAAAATAAAAACGCTATCTTACCCAACCTTTTTATTGAGGTAAACATTTTTTATCGAATGTCATGCTATAATTATTTAATTTATGATCATGTTTTAGGAAATCCGAATGATAGACCAAAAACTCCTCCGTACTGACCTTGACACCCTCTCCCAAAAACTTGCCAAACGTGGCTATGTCCTTGATAAAGCCTTTTGGCAAAATGTCGAAGAACAACGCAAAGCCCTCCAAGTCAAAACCGAAGACCTACAAGCGCAAAAAAATGCAGGCGCAAAACAAATCGGTGAAATGAAACGTAACGGCGCCGATACAAAAAGCACGGATGATTTGATGGCAAAAATGGCAAGCATTTCTGCCGACATGAAACAAGCCGAAGATGAGTTAAAAGCCCTACAAGACACTATCCAAGCGGCGGCTTTAGCGATTCCCAATATCCCCGATGACAGCGTACCTGAAGGTGTAGACGAAAACGACAATGTCGAAGTGCGTACATGGGGCGAACCACGCCAATTTGACTTTGACATTAAAGACCATAGCGACTTAGGCGAAGCATTGAGTTTACTTGACTTTGAGATGGCGGCAAAATTGACAGGTAGCCGTTTTAGTGTGCTGAAAGGGCAACTTGCCAAACTCAATCGCGCCTTAATTCAGTTTATGCTCGACACCCATACCGAGAAATATGGTTTTACCGAAATGTACGTGCCGTATATTGTCAATAGCGACAGCCTACAAGGCACAGGACAACTGCCAAAGTTTGAAGAAGATTTATTTAAACTGCGGGGCGAACGTGATTATTATCTGATTCCGACTTCTGAAGTCCCTTTAACCAATACGGTACGAGATACCATCCTTACCGCCGATCAACTGCCGATTAAGCTTACTGCTCACACGCCATGTTTTCGTAGCGAAGCGGGCAGTGCAGGGCGGGACACGCGAGGCTTGATTCGCCAGCATCAGTTTGAAAAAGTTGAAATGGTGCAAATCGTGCATCCTGACACCGCCATGCAAGCCTTAGAAGAGATGACAGAACAAGCGGAATATATCTTACAACAGCTTGGCTTGCCTTATCGGGTCATTGTGCTGTGTGGCGGGGACATGGGGTTTGGGGCGGTGAAAACCTATGACATTGAAGTATGGTTACCTTCTCAGAATACCTATCGAGAAATTTCTAGCTGCTCAAATTGTGGTGACTTCCAAGCCCGCCGTATGCAGGCGCGTTTTAAAGACAAAGACAGCAAAAAAACTGAACTGGTGCATACACTTAACGGCTCTGGACTGGCGGTGGGGCGCACTTTGCTAGCGATTATGGAGAATTACCAAAACGCGGATGGCACAATAACGATACCTGAGGTGTTACGGGGCTATATGAATGGTTTAGCCACGATCGGTTAATGCTTGTTTATTTAAAAATAAAAAGTTATTTTACTTAGATTTGACAGGGCGTAGCATATACGTCCTATTTTAATAAGTTCACTCGACCACTGTAATATTATCTCTACCATGAACGATATCCTTCAAACCATTCGGATGGGTGAATTAGACGTTTTAGTCATTCAACACCCCGAGTTTACCGCCAAAATTGTGCTACAAGGTGGTCATTTAATCGAATTTTTTACCCATCATCAGCCAAAAAATTGGTTGTGGTATAGTCAGGCAGTGGTCTTTAAAAAAGATATCGCGATTCGAGGTGGCGTGCCAATTTGTTTTCCATTATTTGGTAATTTGGTGGATAACCCAACGCAAGTACAAGCCACGTTTGGTCAAGGCTTAACAAAACATGGTGTCGCGCGTACGACTGTATGGCAACTTATTCACCAAACTGTGACCAAAGATTGCGTGAGCGTAAGCTTGCAATGGCAGCCACCACTAGCTTTTAGCGAGCAATATCCGCTTATCAACTTGCAAGCCATATTGGTTTTTGAATTTAGCCAAAATGGCTTTGATATTACGCTTGAAAGTCATAATCTTGGCGACCAAACCCTTTGTTTTAGTCAAGCATTGCATACTTATTTACCAACCGATAATATTCACCAAACAACGATCAAAGGCTTTGATGATTCACGATATATCGACATGCTACATGATAAATCCAAACCATTGACGCAAATTGGCGATATTATTTTTACCCAAGAGGTCGATAGAATTTATCAATCAAGCCCAACAATTACGTTAGCCACGCCCCATCACCAAACCACGCTTATCGCAGAAAACAGCCTAAGCACAGTTATATGGAATCCTTGGATTGACAAAAGCAAAACGCTTGATCAATTTTTACCCAATGATTTTGAAAAAATGGTATGTATCGAAACGGCAAATGCGGGCAATGATTTTGTTACGCTTGCGCCAAGACAAAAGCACCGATTAACAATGTCAATATCTAAACTTGGGCTTTTAAATTAAATGTAGCGTTTTTGTATTAAAGTTAGTTGATTTTTTGCTACATTTTGCTGATTTAACTGGTACAAAAAAATAGAGCAAGGTATGATGGCTGCCAGACTTTTATGCGTTTTTCTGTTAGATTATTTAATATAAGTTCATTATAATTTACTCGTTGTTAAATCTTATACAAAAATTTTACCGATTTTAAGCAAATTTTATTATTTTAAGCAAATTAGGCAAAGAGAGTCTCGATGACAGAGCAGCGTTCCGAACAGTTTACCGAACCTTTTAATAGTCATGATAAACCTATCAACCAACACACATTAAGCCAAACCACCATGAGTGTGGTTTTAGTGGTGTTGGAAACTTTGTTGACTTTATTACTGCGTTTTGATCCCAATTTGCGGCAACTGGTCTATCCGCTTGCTCAGCAAAATACGGTTGTGTGTATTCATTCTTATGTGCCACATGTGACCGTGTATGCCACGTTTACGGTCAATGGTATTTTATTAGATAGCCAATTACAGCCCAGTCAGACTGTAGATGTGACTATTAATGGTTTTACCTGGCAAATTGCCCAAGCGATTTTTACCAATAACACCAAAGTAGTCAAACAATTACAAATTCGAGGTGAATTGGATAAAGTCGCACAAATTGAAGCCTTTTTTCAGTCATTGGGACTAAATAGCGTTATCCAAAATATCATCGCCAACGTCAAAGGCAAAAAAGCAGACCAAGCCGATAAAAAATCGAGCGAAAAAACCCCATCGACTACTGAATACCGTGAACGTATCCAACAGCAACAAGCCAGTATCAATGCCTTAACTATCGATCAAACCGAATTAAAAACCCAAAATCAACAGCTTATTTCCCAAAATAACCTATTAAAAATTTGTCTTGGCGTTGCCTTACTTGTTGCTATTATTTGTGCTGTCGGTTGGGCATTTTTTTAAGGCGTTATATCTCATTGGTATACGATGACTAATTGTTATATGATGACTATGAGATCAAATTTTTAAACTTAAACATCGCATTGAATTTGATAAGTATTGGCATCATTAAAAAATCGATAAAATTCTGAGTAAATTAGTCTGATTTTAATCTTGACTAAATAACTCGGAATTAACTATAATAAGGCATAATCAGTCATTATCATAAACCAAGGTAGGATTTATTATGCGGTTGACCACTCGAGGACGTTACGCTGTGACAGCGTTATTGGATTTGGCCTTACAAGATAGTCAGCACAGCGATGCGGTGTCTTTGTCAGATATTGCAAAACGCCAAGAGATATCCATTTCTTATCTTGAACAGTTATTCTCTAAATTACGCAAAAAAGGTTTAGTTATTAGTACCCGTGGCGCGTCAGGCGGTTATCATATCGCTAAACCTCTTGATCAAATTAGTATTATGACGATTATTGCAGCGGTTGATGAATCGGTTGATGCCCGTGCGTGTGAAGGTAAAGGCAATTGCCAAGAGGGGGCAATGTGTTTAACCCATGATTTGTGGACAGGGCTGTCAGAGCATATCGAACAGTATTTATCGCAAGTGACTTTAGAACAACTTATCCATAAGCGTAATATTCAAGCGATAGCCGAACGTCAAATGAATAAGGTAGCAGGTCAAGAACAGCAGACTGATGCGCTAGGCAGTTCAATGATTGAAACGGTAAATTTACCCATGACTGCTACTAAAAAGTCTGGTAAAACCTCTACCAAATCTGCGAATTTAGTCGCCAAAAAATTATTATCTACCATTCAGCAAAATACCACTTCTGGGGAGAATCTACCAGCATGAGCCAGCTTACTTATCTAGATTATGCCGCTACCACACCTGTTGATGAACAAGTGGCAAAAAAAATGATGGAATATTTGACCTTTAATGGCGTATTTGGTAACCCTGCATCACGTTCTCATGGGTTTGGATGGCAAGCCGAGGAAGCCGTTGAAACTGCCCGTGAGCAAATTGCCGAATTGATACATGCAGATCCTCGCGAGATTGTGTTTACCTCTGGGGCAACAGAATCTGATAACTTAGCCATCAAAGGCGTGGCAGAATTTTACCAAAGCCGTGGTAAGCATATTGTCACCAGTAAGATTGAGCATAAAGCGGTATTAGATGTCTGCCGTGAGCTAGAGCAAGAAGGGTTTGAGATCACGTATATCGAACCACAACAAGGCACGGGCTTAATTACCGTGGATATGGTAAAAGATGCCATTCGTGATGACACGATTTTAGTTAGCTTAATGATGGTGAATAACGAGCTTGGCACGCTGACCGATGTGGCAGCAATCGGTGAAATCACTCGTGATAAAGGCATTATTTTTCACGTCGATGCTGCCCAAGCAGCCGGTAAAACACCCATTGATTTAGAGACCATGAAAATTGATTTATTAAGTTTATCCGGTCATAAAATCTATGGGCCCAAAGGTATTGGGGCATTATATGTGCGCCGTAAACCTCGCGTGCGTCTCAAAGCGCAAATGCATGGTGGCGGTCATGAGCGTGGCATGCGATCAGGTACCTTAGCGACTCACCAAATTGTGGGGATGGGTGAAGCCTTTGCCATTGCTAAAACGCGTATGACAGAGGATGAAGCCCGTATTGCTAAATTGCGTGAGCGGCTATGGCATGGTATCAAAGACTTAGAAGAAGTGTATCTAAACGGTGACCTAGAGCACAGTATTCCTAATATAGTTAATATCAGCTTTAACTTTGTTGAAGGTGAAAGTTTGATGATGTCATTAAAAGACTTTGCCGTCTCAAGCGGTTCTGCTTGTACCTCAGCGACTTTAGAGCCCTCTTATGTATTGCGTGCGATTGGACTTTCTGACGAATTAGCCCATAGCTCGATTCGCTTTAGTATTGGTCGTTATACCACTGAAGCAGATATTGACCATGTGATTGAACAAGTACGTACGGCGGTTGAGAAATTGCGTGATTTATCACCGCTTTGGGATATGTATAAAGAGGGCGTGGACTTAAATTCAGTTGAATGGAATGAGCATTAATTCGTCTAATAACACGCATTGATAACATTACGATCGCTTACTGGGTCAAAAAAGATCATTTACCCACTAAGCCATTAACTAATATTGGAGTAACATATGGCCTATTCAGACCAAGTAATTGATCACTATGAAAATCCCCGCAATGTCGGGAACTTTGATAAGAACGCGCCCAATGTCGGTACAGGCATGGTCGGAGCACCTGCTTGTGGCGATGTGATGCGCCTACAAATCCAAGTGGGTGATGATGGCGTGATTCAAGATGCCAAATTCAAAACTTATGGCTGCGGCTCAGCAATTGCTTCAAGCTCGCTTGTGACCGAATGGCTAAAAGGCAAAACCCTCGATCAAGCCCGTGAAATTAAAAATAAGGATATTGCCGAAGAATTGGCATTACCCCCTGTTAAAATTCATTGTTCTGTGTTAGCAGAAGATGCCATCAAAGCAGCAATTGAAGACTACCAAGCTAAAAGTACTATGGCGTAATTTAGCCACAAACATTTAATAAATAAAATTGCAGGTAAGGGTAGTTTAAATAGATTCTTACTGCTATTTATCTCATTTTGCAAAGATGTGAGCAACACATAAAGAACGGAGCAAAATATGATTGAATTAACCCCCCGAGCTGCTGAACATGTCCGTCATTTTTTGGATAATCGAGGATACGGCGAAGGTATCAAAGTTGGTGTGCGTACGGCAGGTTGCTCGGGTTTGCAGTATGTGCTTGAATTTGTGGACCATATTGACAGCCATGATGAACGTTATGATACCAATGGTGTGAGCGTATTTATTGACCCAAAAAGCAAAGTTTATCTAAACGGCTTGCAAATGGACTATGTCAAAGAAGGCTTAAATGAAGGCTTTAAGTTTAGTAACCCTAATCAAAAGGGTGAATGTGGCTGTGGTGAATCGTTTACCGTATAAGCAATATAGCGTGAAGCAAAGATCAAAAGTTATAAGTCGTGAAGGGATGGTTAATGGTTAATTATTTTACATTGATGCAGTTACCCGAGCAATTTGCTATCGATGATCAGCAATTACAGGCACGTCTGCACCATTTACAGCGCCAATTTCATCCTGATAATCTTGTGACAAGTGACTCAGAACAATATTTTGCCAGCCCATCAAGTTTAGCCAATCTCAATGCTGAACAACGTTCTGCGGTCATTAATGAAGCGTATCGCACATTAGCTTCGCCCGATAGTCGAGCCAAGCATTTACTGGCATTGCAAGGTATTGAACAGCCCATTACTGATAGCATTCGTGACTTAGAGTTTTTGGAACAAGCCATGAGTTATCGTATGGCGTTAGAGGATGCTGCTAGCCTTAATGAAATAACCTTGCTCAAAGATAAGGTGATAGCTTGGCTTAATCAATATACACATGAATTTGAGCAAGTTTATCATACGTTAGTTAATCCCAATGCACGCGAGAATCAAGCTACTGACAGCGAACAAGCTGTTCAAATACAAACCACGGCTTTGCAACTTTTACAAAAAATTCAATTCTTGGTTAAATTGTCAAATGATATCGATAAGCAATATGATGAAATAGCTAATCAACACTTTAATGCAAATGATGATGATTTATATGTGTAGTTGTTTATTTGAGTAGGATTTACTTATAATACGACTTTTATTGCCACCGCTTGGATTATAAGTTGAGGCGGCTTTTTCTATCATTTATTTTTAATTATTTTACTATTACCTTAAGTTGGCTTATTTTATGTCGTTATTACAAATTGCTGAACCCAATCAAAGTGCTAAACCCCATGCTCATCGCTACGCGTTGGGCATTGATTTAGGTACGACCCGTTCTTTGGTCGCTGTGGTGCGCTCAGGTGAGCCACAAGTCATCGGTGATAAAGTCAGCGATTGCCAATCTGGTTCTTTAGCAGCCCTGCAAAATAGTAAAGATTGCCAAAAATTATTGCCCTCAGTCGTGTATTTTGGCAAAGATGAACAGGGCAATGATGTCACGCTGGTCGGTAGTCATGCCGAGGCAATGGCGGAGCAATTTCCGCAATATACCCTACGTTCTATCAAGCGTTTTATGGGTCGCACCAAGTCAGATATTAAATTTAATCACCCTTACCAGCTAGTGGGTGATGAGCAATTTATGCCAAGCATCGATACGCCTCAAGGGGCAAAAAATCCGGTGGAAGTCTCAGCGATTATTTTGTCCCATTTGTATGATCGAGCCAAACAGGCGTTGCCCGAAAATAGCATTGTCGGGGCGGTGATTACGGTGCCTGCCTATTTTGATGAAGCCCAGCGTCAAGCGACTAAGGATGCGGCTAAACTTGCCGGGATTCATGTACTGCGATTGCTCAATGAACCAACAGCGGCAGCCATGGCATATGGGCTTAACCAACATGAGCAGCAAGAATATCATCTTATTTATGATTTGGGCGGTGGTACATTTGATGTGTCAGTGTTAAAACTAAATGCAGGCGTGTATGAAGTGCTCGCCACAGGTGGCAATAGCGCATTGGGTGGCGATGATATCGACCGTTTATTAGCCAATTGGCTTATTAAGCAAGCAGGATTTGACCCCAATCAAATTACCAATGAACAAAAACAGCCGATTAATTTATATGCTCGGCAACTAAAACAGCAACTCTCGCAACAACCTTCAGTAACCGTAACCTTGTCAATCGAAGGCGTTACTTGGCAAGGCAAACTTGATAATGGCACCTTGGCTCAAATTATCAAACCTGTGACCGACAGAACCCTTGCAGTATGTGAGCAAGTGTTGCGAGATGCCAAGCTTGAAGTTTCTCAGCTAGATGAAGTGGTGCTGGTGGGTGGCTCAACCCGCATGCCTGTGATTGAGCAATTGGTGGCTCAGACGTTTCATAAAACGCCATTAAAACGTATTAACCCTGATGAGGTCGTAGCACTTGGGGCAGCAAAATATGCCGACCAACTGATTACTAAGCAACAAGCTAACAGCGTCTTGTTATTGGATGTCACACCGTTATCGCTTGGGTTAGAAACCATGGGCGGATTGACCGAAGTGATTATCCCGCGTAATACCCCTATTCCTGTCAAACGTCAGCAAGTTTTCACCACTTATCAAGACGACCAAAACGCCATGATTATTCATGTGGTGCAAGGCGAGCGTGATACGGTGGCTGATAATCGCTCCTTGGGACAGTTTAAATTGACCCACATTCCTGCGATGAAAGCGGGTCTGGCGCGTATTGAAGTCACCTTTGCCATTGATGCCAATGGTCAATTAACCGTGACCGCTACCGAACAAACCACCGGCACCCACGCCCAAATCCAAGTCATACCTGCCAATGGTTTATCAGAAGCAGAACAACAAAAACTGCTACAAGCAGGATTTGATCATGCGCAACAAGACAAACAAGCACGTAGTCTGATTGAGCAACAGGTTGAGGCTCAGCGAGAAATTCTAGCACTGCGTTCGGCTTTGGCGGAATTTAGTCATTTATTAACCCATGAAGAGATGGCAGAACTTAACCAAAACATGGCAGCCGTTGAGCAGGCTATAGCCCTTAATGACGCTGCGCCACTTGCCCATGCCGAGCAACGACTAAAACCATTAAGTGATCATTTTGCCAGTCTCATTATGAATCAAGCTGTCAGCCAAACCATGACCGGCACCACCACACAAGATTGGGTACAATAAGGAACGTAAGATGCCAAAAATTACTGTGTTACCACATCATACTATTTGCCCGCAAGGGGCGCAAATTGAACTGGCGACAGGTGATAATCTGTGTCAAGGCCTACTAAACAATGGCATTAAGATCGAACACGCCTGTGATATGTCAAAAGCCTGCACCACTTGTCATGTGGTAGTGCGAAAAGGCTTTAATAGTTTAGAAGAGATGGATGATGTGGAAGCAGATTTGCTAGATCGCGCATGGGGACTTGAGCCAGATTCTCGGCTGTCTTGTCAAGTTACTATCGAAGAAGCGGACTTAACCATTGAAATTCCTAAATACACCATCAATCATGCGTCTGAAAATCATTAACAGCATGATAGCTATTCATCAAAGTTGTGATTAACCATGGTTAAAGCCGCATTGAGTTGTTTGATAATGGCTTGGCGGTCGTAGTTGTGAATATCTTGAAAGTGCAAGCAAATGCAAATTAAATCCAGGTAAATTGTAATCGACCCAATCGGTTGGCGAATTGGCGGTGGTTTTGGGTTCTAACACTTGCCAGACTTTCACGCTTTGGTTTAAGCCTTTTAGCTGCCTCTCGCCCACCGCTTCACAAGGGTATTTGCTATGCACGAGATTAAACGTACTTTCACTGATTAGGATTTGGTCTTTTTGGGTGGCGGACTCAAGGCGAGCTGCAAAGTTTGCCTCTTTACCGATCACGGTATAGGTCATGCGGTTACGGCTGCCAAAATTTCCCACATAGCAATAGCCTGTATTGATGCCCATCCTAATATGTAAGCCCACAAAGCCTTCATTTTGCCATTGACGGCGTAGTACCGCCATTTCGCGCCGCATATCAATCGCCATTCGCACACAGCGTAGGGCATTGTCATGCTCATTACTATTGGGCTCATCACCAAAATAGCATAGCATCCCATCGCCAATAAATTTATCGAGCGTTGCCCCATAGTTCATGGTGATTTGGGTCATACGGTCAAAATAGGTATTTAAAATATTGGCAAGATGGTCAGGGCAAATCGTGTCTGACAAATCGGTAAATCCGACAATATCAGAAAATAATATCGTCAATTTGCGGCGTTGGCTGATAATTTCAGTCGAATTTTGATTCTTTAAAATCGGCTGCCAAACCCTTGAGGGCAAGTAGCGCGTCAGTCGATTAGTCATGGTCACAAGCGATTCAAGGCGTTGTTGGGTATGGCTTGATAATTGCCGATAATGCTCGATAATATTGACTAACCGCCACAGATGAACGGCTATAATGATAATGGCACAGCCCACCATCAGCAAATTCATCGTAAGCTGCTGGCTGACTGTAAAATGCAAACTTGGTAATAAATATTTAGCAGTCAATAAGCTAATAATCGCCACACACAAAGTAATCAGCGTGACAGGTAGCGTATGAGATTTTTTTAATAAAATCAATCGAGTAAATATCAGTAACCAAAGCATCAGACTTGGCAAATAATTAAACTGTAAAATACCCGTGGCAATCGCCAATAACCATACAACCGCAAAGGAAGTGAAGTCATTTTTGGGTTGGCGCACACTAAACACGCCAAGTCCAAGGGTAGCAATCACAAAAAAAGCGCCCAGCCCTAAGTAAACACTTGACCCATCCATCCAATAGATCACCACCCCAAATAGGAAGGTAGACAACAACTCAGGGTAATCGGGCAGGTGCACATTGTGATCAGGCTGCTTTAGGGAAACCAATTTAAGCCCACTTAACTGACATAATCATCATAAACAACCACAACCATAAAAATTTGTGACAAAGTATTAAATTAATTACCAACTGACATTTGCCAATCAAAAGGCATCTCACGATGTCCCCGCAATGCCATCATCAAGGTTTGCTGCATATGGCTTAGCACTTGCGGCGTATAAGGCACCGCAGGTCTGCCCCACACAGGATTCGGCCATGCAATATCATTTTGATAACGCACGATATGATGAAAATGCAATTGGGGCACTTGGTTACCTAATGCAGCGATATTCATTTTATCAGCTTGGAATGTCTTGGCTAACTGGCTTGATAACCAGCTAGACTCACGCAAAAACTGGGCTTGGTCAGCTTCGGATAGCTCATAAAGTTCTCGAATGCCTGCAACACGTGGGATTAAAATCAACCAAGGAAACTGACAATCATTCATCAAACGACAGGTCGATAATGGAAACTCACCAACTAAAAACGTATCTTTTGCTAATTGCGGATGTAAATTAAACATAATCACTCTTTTTAATTTATAAGAATAAGGACAGCCAAAAGATTGCTACCAACTTAGATAGGTCAATAAAGCAGTTATTGTAGCAGTTTATCGGATATAACGTGAAGTAATTTAACCAAAAATCCGCCGCCAATGCGTATAAAAACAGGTGATAAAAGCATCACCATGCGTCATTTCATCGTAACATAATAACGCATACTTACTAGTCCCAATCCGATAGTTTTATTACAATAGCCGATAAAAATCTCGAAGCGCAGCCGCTGGGTAACAAGCTCCCTAGCGTGTATTTATTAAAGTATGATTTAAATAAGGTTGTGATATGACAAGTAGCAATCAGCTAAAAACGGCTGTTTTAACGGTTATAAAGAATAATGCTATGACGTTTTTCGCTATTAGCCGTTGGGTTATGGTTTGGCTAACAACTGTTATGCTGATAATTGGCGCAGCGTATCCCAGCCACGCCATTGCTGCAGGAACTGCCAAACCTACCGCCAGTACGCCTGCTACCCCCCAAGATACCTTTGGGCGAGATACGCCACGGGGGACGGTACAAGGCTTTATGCAGGCGTTATCAAAAGATGACTTGATGTTGGCAAGTCGCTACTTGGATATCAATAATAATAAAAACCCAAGCCTTGTGATGCGAGAGTTTAAAGCGGCACTGGATACGGGTGGCAAGTTTAATGCTGAATTACAAATTAGCAATGACCCGCAAGGCAATTTGGACGACAAATTAACCCCTAACATTGATAAAGTGGGGGAAATCGCCAGTCCCACACAGCCGATTGATATTTTGGTCGAACGGGTCAAATCAGGTAATAGTCAAATTTGGCTCATCTCGCAGCAGACCCTTCAAAAAGTCGCCACCTTGCAGGCAAATACCCAGCCGACATTGTTAGAAAAATACATTCCCAAAAAATTATTGGACAAAGATATTAAAGGCTATAGCATTGGGCAAATCATTGCGGTAGGCCTCTTATTTATTGTTACTTATTTGGTATCGTTGCTGATGAGTTGGCTGCTTTATCTGCTGTATCGCGGGGTGTATAAATATATCCATCGCAAAGAGGGGATCCATGATGAGGATGTGCCTATTGATAGGCGGGTGGTGGTGCCAATGGCAATGGTCATCACGGGTGTGTTTATAAAACAGTTGATGATCGTGGTCGGTGTTAGCATTGTACTGCGTAACCTTGTCGAGCGCATGGCAGATATTTTGTCATGGGTGGCGCTGGCTTGGTTGTTATTACGCATTATTGATATCGTCTTTAAACGCACGCAGCGTCTCGCGGTGATTGGTAATCACCCAGAACGCTTATCCGTCATTAGCTTGGTTCGTAAAGTGATGAAGGTGCTGCTACTGGCGGTTGCTACTATTGTGATTTTGGGTAATCTTGGTTTTGATTTGACCACAGGGATAGCCGCACTGGGGATTGGCGGCTTGGCGTTGGCACTGGGGGCACAAAAAACCATCGAAAACTTGGTGGGGAGCGTGTCGCTCGTGGCTGACCAGCCTATCAATGTAGGTGATTATTGCAAATTTGGCACCCAAGAAGGCACGGTGGAGGATATTGGTATTCGCTCGACCCGCGTTCGCACCAATAATCGCACGGTCGTCACGATCCCCAATGGTAGTTTTTCGTCCATGAGTATCGAAAATTTTTCTAGTCGCGATATGTTTTATTTTAATCAAAATTTCTTTGTCTCACGCGACAGCGACACCACAAAGATCCGTGCCTTTATCGAAGATGCCCAAATTTATATCACCAATCATCCGGCAACCAATAGTGTCTTAAATGAAGTACGGATTTCGGGGACGCAACAAGATGCATATATTATCGAGGTCAAATGCTATATGAACGCCAAAGGGGCATTGGATTTTAACGCCAAACAAACCGAAATGATTCTGAAAATCGCCGATATGATGCAAGAAAACGGGCTTAATAACGCCTTGCCCACTCGCCAAATTACCTTGCATACGGTCAAAAACGATTCAAATGAGGCAGCCGATGGCGGTAACTACTCTGTTTAAAATTCTTTCTTTAATTATGAGTATTTGCTGGCGGCAGTATGACGTTAACAGGAATGGGACTGCCATAGCGTTGATTTTGTGCCGTAGTGGTGCACGCAGACAAACCCAATAAACAGGTGATACACAAGATGCTATTTAAAAAAACTTTCATGTTGATATGCCTCAAAATATTTTGCCCATTGCGGCAAGTTTAGCATACACCCTAACGCAAACCCCACTGTTTAATACAAAATTAAAATCTATTGCTTAACCATGCTACAATAAAAAATATCCGCTGTGGCATGGTTTTACTATGAAATATTTTACCCAAAAATCGTTTATATTGGCTTTTACACTGGCTGTAAGTTCGACAGTCATCATGCCGGCTATTTCAGAAACTATCCGCACCACGTTACAACCAGCGACTAAAAAAACTATCGAAAATTCGCCTGTTAAATTTACTATTCCCGCCACGGCTATCACCACCACCACGCTTGCCCATAACAGTATCGCCCAATATGCCACTGCCAACCATTTCCCCTACGCCAATCCTAATGCCCCCAAAGGCGGGACTTTAAGCCTCGCTGCGATGGGCACGTTTGACAGTATCAATAAATGGATCGATATTGGCACGCCGGTCACAGGCACGGATTATCTGTATGAATCCTTAATGACAGGCTCGCTGTCAGAAGTGTCGGTAGCGTATCCGTTATTGGCGGACAAAGTCACCTATGACCCTGCCGACCCCAGTTGGATCATTTATCATATTAATCCCAAAGCCTATTTTTGGGATGGCTCGCCCGTCACCGCCGATGATGTCAAGGCAAGTATGGAGGCGATTTTGACCAAAGGCGTGATGAGTATGCGTAGCTACCTTGCCGATGTCAAAGACGTGCAAGTCTTGGACAATTATACGGTCAAGTTTAGCTTTAAGACCGCCGAGAATACCGAAATTAGCGGGTTGGTTGGGCAAATGCCGATTTGGAAAAAAACCTCAATTGCGCAAAATTTTGATAAAGTCGGTTTAACCCCGCTTATCGGTAGTGGGGCGTATCAAGTGGGCAGCATTGATAATGGGCGGGCAATTACCTACGTGCGTGACCCGAACTATTGGGGGGCAAAACCTGAGGCGGGCGTGATGGCAAATGTCGGACGCAACAATTTTGACACCATTAAATTTGTGTATTACCAAAATCCTGAAATTGCCTTTGAAGGCTTTAAATCGGGGGAGTATTTTTTCCGCACTGAAAACAAAGCCCGCACTTGGGCAACCGGTTATGATTTTCCTGCGGTCAAAGCGGGGATGGTGGTCAAAGAGCCGATACAAAATACCAACCCCGTGCCAATGCAAGCGATCGTCATGAACCTGCGCCGTCCTATTTTTCAAGACATTCGGGTACGCCAAGCCATCACGCTCGCTTATGACTTTGAATGGCTCAATAAAACCATGTTTTATGGGCAATACGAACGGCTGCAAAGCTTTTTTCACGGTTCAGAGCTTGCGGCGACAGGCACGCCAAGTCCAGCGGAAATGGCGGTGTTAAATCCGCTTTTGCCTAGCCTTGAGTCTGTGCAACGTCAAGCGGTGCTTGCTGATTGGCACGCCCCAAGCTCCAATGGCGATGGGTTTAATCGGGATAATTTGCTAAAAGCGCGTGACTTATTGTTACAGGCAGGATTTTTTTATAAAGATATGACGCTGTATCAGCCCAATGGGCAGCTTGCTAAACTCGAATTTTTAACCAACGATGAAAAAATGGCGCGGGTGATTTTACCATTTTTGCGAAATCTTCAGCGGTTGGGCTTTACCACGGCATTTCGCCAAGCCGATATGCCGCAATATCTCGAACGCACCCGTAAATTTGACTATGACATGATACTTGATGGTTTTGCCCAAAGCCTGTCACCAGGGGCGGAGCAAAGCTATATGTGGGGGTCACAGTCTGCTGATGAGCAAGGCAACCAAAACTCGGCAGGCATTAAAAATAAGGCGATTGATAATGTCATTGATCAACTGACCAAAGCCAAAAATCGAGAAGAAATCGTGCTATATACCCATGTGTTAGACAGGCTACTGCGGGCAGGCTATTATGTTGTGCCAACCTATGGCAAGCGCAGTGATAATGTGGCGTATTGGCATATCTATGAGCATGGACAACTGCCGAGCAATGCGATGGGCATTGATTATTGGTGGGTCGATAAAGCTAAACAAGCACAAGTTGCACAATATTTAGGAAGATAAAAGGAACCAACATGTTAAAAATTCACCCCATTGCTGCCTTTAGCGATAACTATATTTGGGCGATTGTTAATGATGAAACCCAAGAAGTCATTATCATTGACGCAGGCGAGGCAAAACCTGTCTTAGACTTTGTCCAACAAAATAGCCTAAGCATTACTCAAATTTGGGTCACTCATCAGCATAACGACCATATCGGCGGTATTAGCGAGCTTGCTCAAAACTTTCCCAACGTCGAAATTTTTGCCCATACTGTTATTCACCCGCTGATTCAGGCAAAAAATTTAACCGCAGTGGGTGAAGGCAGTGAATTAACCGCTTGGAGCGATATCTTACGTTTACCTGTGCAAGTCTGGCAAGTGGCGGGGCATACCGAAAACCACTTAGCCTATCTTTTAACCTTTGAGGACAAATTGCATATTTTTTGTGGCGATACGCTGTTTCGAGCGGGCTGTGGTCGGGTATTTACCGGCACGATTGGGCAGCTGTTTGAAAGTTTTGACCGTTTTGCGGGGTTACATGATGCTGACACGCTATTTTATCCTGCCCATGAATATACGTTGTCAAATCTTAAATTTGCCCAGTTTATCGAGCCGAATAACCCAAATATTCAACAGGCGATAGCCCATGATCGCCAGTTACGTGCGCAAGGCAAACCGACCTTACCGACAAGTTTAGCCGATGAAAAAGCCATCAATCCATTTTTGCGGGCGGTGATTGAGCCAAGTGATGAGATGATAAAAACGGTACAAACACAAACAGGCATACATGATGACAGTTCGTTTGAGATTTTTAAAGCCTTGCGTCAAATGAAAAATAATTTTTAGGATTAGCCATGGGTAAATATATCCTCAAACGGCTCTTGCTCATCATTCCAACCTTGTTTTTGATATTGCTCACTAACTTCGCCATTATCCAATCTGCCCCTGGCGGACCTGTTGAGCAAAAAATCGCCCAAATCGAGCAAGAACGCAAACACGGCGGGGCAGGGGTGGAAGGCATGGCAGTCAATACCAATAGCACGCCTTACCAAGGCAGTCGGGGCTTATCCCCTGCAATGGTCGAAGCCATCAAACAACAATATGGCTTTGATAAATCCGCCCCCGAACGCTTTTGGCGGATGGTAAAAAGCTATGCCCATTTCGATTTTGGCAAGTCGTTTTTTAAGGGAAAGCCAGTCGGACAGTTGATTCTGGATAAAATGCCCGTGTCGATATCGCTTGGCTTATGGAGTACCTTGCTTATTTATCTCATTGCCATTCCGTTAGGCATTGCTAAGGCTCGTCGTCACAACTCGCTCATGGATAAATCCACGGCTGTTTTGTTGGCGGTCAGTTACGCTGTGCCGGTGTTTGTGTTAGCGGTGGTGTTACTGGTACTGTTTGCGGGCGGGGAGTTTTGGCAGATTTTCCCGTTGCAAGGTTTGGTGAGTGAGCATTTTGATAAGTTGTCGTTTTTTGGCAAAATCAAAGATTATTTTTGGCATTTAGCATTGCCTTTAACCGCAAGCACGATTGGCGGGTTTGCGGGACTTACGTATTTGACCAAGTTTAGTTTTATGGAAGAGTTAAATAAGCAATACGTTTTAACCGCCCGTAGTAAGGGCTTGAGCGAAAAACGGGTGTTATACAGTCATGTGTTTCGTAACGCCATGATGATTATTATTGCAGGTTTGCCATCGGCAATTATTGGCATATTTTTTACTGGCAATTTTTTGATTGAAGTGATTTTTAACTTGGACGGCTTGGGGCGATTGGGATTTGAAGCAATACAACAGCGGGATTATCCGGTGATTTTTGGCACGTTGTTTATTTTTACCTTGATGGGGTTGATTTTGCAGTTGGTCAGCGATGTGATGTACCATTGGATTGACCCAAGAATTGATTTTGAGGGACGTTAATGCTGTTAAAACATCCTGTTTGGCAAGCCCGTATTCGGCGTTTTAAAAAAAACCGCTTGGGGTATGTTTCGCTCATTGCGTTCATCCTAATTTTCCTTGCCTGTCTGGGAGCGAATATCGTTGCCAATGACAAACCGATTTTGGTTAAATACCAAGACAGTTACTATTTTCCGATTGTTAAAGCCTATCCCGAAACCACCTTTGGCGGGGTATTCGAGACCGAAACCAACTACCAAGACCCTGCGGTCAAAGACTTAATCAACCAACACGGCTTTATGATTGAGCCTGTGATTTCGTTTGCTGACCAAACGCCGAGTGTAAGTCGTGATGTGCCGTTTCCCGCCCCGCCAAACGCCCAAAACTGGCTCGGTACGGATGACCAAGGACGAGATGTGCTGGCAAGGGTGTTATATGGCTTGCGGGTGTCGCTGTTATTTGGCTTGGCGTTGACCGTAGCAGGCTCGCTCATCGGCATTGTGGTGGGGGCAGTGCAAGGCTATTTTGGCGGCTGGACGGATTTGGTCGGTCAGCGATTGATGGAAGTGTGGGGCGGTCTGCCACAGCTATTTATGATTATTATTTTGGTGAGTTTGTTTAGCCCAAGTGTGTATGTGCTGTTTGGGTTGATGCTATTATTTGGATGGATGGGGCTTGTCGGCTTGGTACGTGCCGAGTTTTTGCGGGCGAGAAATTTTGATTATGTTCGCGCAGCCAAGGCGATGGGCGTAAGTGATAGCAAGATTATGTTTCGTCATATTTTGCCCAATGCGATGTCGTCAAGCCTGTCGCAGTTGCCATTTATTTTGACAGCGAATATCACGGCGTTGACGACGCTGGATTATTTAGGCTATGGCTTGCCTGCGGGGTCGCCGTCTTTGGGGGAGCTCATATCACAGGGTAAGGATAATTTGGATTCGCCGTGGCTTGCGTTGGCAGGGTTTTTTAGTTTGACGATTGTGTTGTCGCTCTTGATTTTTATTGGCGAAGCGTTAAGAGATGCGTTTGACCCACGGCAGTCTTAAGTTTTTATAGGACTTACGCAAAAACTAACCAAAGAAGGCGACCTTAACTGCAGACGTATATATTATTTCTTAACCGCCAATTCATCAAAGATCGCCCCATCTTTAAAGAATTTGGTCATAATCGTATCCCAACTACCAAAGGTTTGATTTGGCTCAAAGGTAGTAATCGCTGGAAATTGGCTTTGGTATTTTGCCAAAACTGCCTTGTCCACAGGACGCAGATAATTTTTTGCGATAATCTCTTGCGCTGGTGTATCCCACAAGCCTTTTAAATAGGCATTTGCCAGATTGGTTGTGCCTTTTTGCTCAGTAACCGTTTTGACGACTGCCACAGGGTTATTAATTTGCACCGAATAACTTGGATACACAATTTGTAGATGTTTATCAGCAAATTCTTTTTTGGTGATTTGGGCTTCATTTTCGGTGGTGATTAACACATCTCCCATTTCACGTTGCACAAAGCTAGTCGTTGCCGCCCTTGCCCCACTATCGTATACCGCAACGTTGCTAAGAATCTGATGAACCAATGCTTTGGTTTTGTTTTCATCGTTGTTAAAGTGATGTAAGCCATAACCATACGCGCCTAAGAATCCATAACGAGCTGTACCGCTGGTTTTTGGGTTAGCAATCACCACACTTACGCCTGATTTAGCAAGATCATCCCAGTCTTTGATTTGCTTAGGATTATTTTGTCTAACCAATAACACCATGGTACTGGTATATGGCACGGCGTTATTAGGAAATGCCTGTTGCCAGTTTTTATCAACCAAGCCTTTTTTTACCAGTAATTCTATATCCGAGCTTTGGTTCATGGTAACGACATCTGCTTTTAAGCCATTGGCGACGCTCAAGGCTTGTTTACTTGAACCGCCATGTGACTGCTGGATATCAATTTTTTGTTTTTGTTGGCTAGCAAAAATTGGATTGTATTCTTTATACAATTCTCGTGACACATCATATGAGACGTTTAATAATGTTGTGCCAGTGCTTGCTGAGGCTGAGCCCGTGGCTTTTTCTTGGGATTTGGTAGGGGCTTTTTGGCAACCATTCAAAGTTGTTAAACTACCGACCACTAGCAAAGCCATACCAGCGGTTTTGATCGTTGCAGGTATGGAAGATTGACTGACAGAATGGGTAACGTATTGGGCTGATTGATGCATTTTTTCCTCACAATAAAATCAAAGTTAAATTCAATTACAGTGAAATTATCATAAGAAAAGTTATTAATTCTGTCATGGAATATTTAATAAAATAAATATTCTATTTTTGAATATATCAATTTTATCTTTATCTAATTTTTTTTTTGGTTTTATTCTAATGGTAAAAACAAAGACATTGTGAAACAATTTTTAGAAAACGTTCCTGTGTATGAACATGCTAGACGTACAACGACAACGACCTTTTTATAATGTCAAAATGGTGACGGGCTTGTGACCTTTGATAATGAAGTCAATGTAACAGTAAAATAGTTTGGACAAGGTAAGTGCAAATCGTTTGTCCAAGCTATACCCTACAAGCAGATAATTCTGGGGCAATCGTCAACAGCATGACCGAATAGCAACGGCAAGCAGTACTAAATAGGCGTGCCTAAATTGAAAAAATTAACAGTTTATGTTGGTCTTTTTATCTTTTTATTCCAATAATGAATAAACATTACAGTTTTTGTTATTAGATAGCATATTGCCACAATGCTAGGATGAACTGGTTTATATGGGATTAAATTTTTTAAAAGGAATGTATATGGCAAGCCTAACTGCCAAGCAGCTATCCAATCACCCAAAGCGGAATAAAAAACGTCATATTTTGCCATTTTTTAATCTAAGCCTAGGGATGAGCGTATTGGCATTGTCCATTTTGGTGCTATTGCCATTTGTGGCGATGGTGTTTACCGCATCAGATGTGGGTTTAGCGGGTTTTTGGCAAATTATCAGCGAACCGAGAGTTAAAGCGGCGACTTTGCTTACGCTTAATATGTCACTATTCGCCACGTTGACTAATTTGGTGTTTGGTACGTTGGTGGCGTGGGTGCTGGTACGGTATGACTTTGTTGGCAAGTCGTTGCTTAATGCGTTGGTGGATTTACCGTTTGCCTTGCCGACTGCGGTGATGGGGATTTCCTTGGCGACGCTTTATGCGCCAAACGGCTTGATTGGGCAGTTTTTTACCCCATTAGGAATAAAGATTGCCTTTACTCCCCTAGGCATTTGGATTGCGTTGGTGGTGGTGAGTATGCCATTTGTGATTCGTGCGGTGCAACCGGTGCTTGCTGAAATGTCGGTGGAGTATGAAGAAGCGGCAGCGGTCATGGGAGCGAATCGTTTGACAACCTTTAGACGGGTTATTTTGCCAGAGTTATTCCCAGCATTATTAATGGGATCGGGTATGATGTTTGCCCGTGCCACAGGCGAGTATGGCTCGGTAATTTTTATTGCAGGCAATCTGCCGATGAAATCTGAGATTTTACCGTTGATTATTATTGGTAAATTAGAAAGTTATGATATAGCAGGCGCGGCGGCGGTCGCATTATTTATGTTGATGGTTTCATTTGTGATTTTATTTTCCATTAATGCGTTGCAGTGGATTTTGACCAAGCGGATGGGCGGTGCGGTATGATAAATAGTCACAATTACCCTTATCAACGCCAACCTGCCACCCGTGAGCCGAGTGGGCTGCGTTACATTTTGATTGGCATTGGCGTGTTGTTTATGATGATAATGCTGGTGATACCGCTATTTGCCGTGTTTTATGAAGCATTAAAATCGGGCTGGGATTTATATATCAAAGCTCTGACTGAGCGTGAAGCGTTGCAAGCGATTAAACTGACGTTACTCACGGCGGCGATTGTTGTGCCCGTTAATACTGTATTGGGTATTGGCATGGCTTGGCTATTGACGCGTTTTAATTTTAAAGGCAAACAGCTTTTAACCACGTTATTGGATTTACCATTTTCGGTATCGCCTGTGGTGGCAGGGTTGATGTTTGTGGCGTTGCTTGGCAAAAATTCGTGGCTTGGCGGTTGGCTTGAGTATTTTGGTTTTCAGATTATTTATGCCATACCAGGGATTGTGATTGCGACCATGTTTGTGTCATTCCCCTTTGTGGCTCGTGAAGTGATTCCAGTGATGCAATCGCAAGGCTCAAGCGAAGAACAAGCGGCGTTGACATTAGGGGCGAGTGGTTGGCCGATGTTTTGGCGAGTGACCTTGCCCAATATCAAATGGGCACTGCTCTATGGCATTATTTTAACCAATGCGCGAGCGATGGGCGAATTTGGGGCGGTGAGTGTGGTATCTGGACATATTCGTGGCGAAACCAACACCATGCCGCTACTGGTAGAAATTGCTTATAACGAATATAACCTGGTAGCAGCATTTGCCTTATCTAGCTTATTGGCGTTATTGGCATTAATAACCTTGTTGGTACAGCAGTATTTAACCAAACGCCAACAGCAAAAATTTGCTCAGACCGACATTTAACCAAGCTAGAATTTAAAACGCCTAACCATTGTTAATGAGACAATTATGAGTATCGAAATTCGTGACGTGACCAAACAATTTGGCAAATTTACCGCTTTACAACCGATTAACTTAACTGTGCCAACGGGAAAATTAACCTCGCTACTCGGCCCTTCTGGTTGTGGCAAAACCACATTATTACGCATTATCGCAGGGCTTGAACTTGCCGATACTGGGCGGATTTTATTTGATGGCACAGATGTCACCGATGTAGCTGTGCAAAAACGCCATATCGGTTTTATGTTTCAGCATTATGCGTTATTTCGGCACATGACGGTGTTTGACAATATTGCCTTTGGCTTGACTGTGATGCCAAAAAACCAACGCCCAAGCACAGCCGATATTGCTAAAAAAGTGCATTATTTACTTGATTTGGTACAATTAACACACACCAAAGAAAAATACCCGCATCAACTCTCAGGCGGACAACGTCAGCGAATTGCCTTGGCTCGGGCGTTGGCAGTTGAGCCGAAGTTGTTGCTACTTGATGAGCCGTTTGGGGCATTGGATGCTAAAGTACGAAAGGAACTTCGCACCTGGCTAAAATCCATTCATCATGAATTGGGTGTCACAAGCATTTTAGTCACCCATGACCAAGAGGAAGCAGCAGAGTTATCCGATGAAATTGTGGTGATGAATCATGGTCAAATTGAGCAAATTGGAGCTTATCAAACCCTAATTAATCACCCAAAAAGTTATTTTGTCGCCAATTTTTTGCAAGATAGCTTAGAGTATGCTATTTGATTTTCAAATAATTGATTTGGACTATCCGTGAATATCAGCGCAAATTCTTTTAATTTAATGGTATTGACTATACCTAAATATCACTAGCAGTTTATAAGGAATTTGCCCAATCATCGACGGTCATGACATTTGCCTGCATCGGAAATACTTTATTCATTAAGACCTCATGTACTTCGGAGTCATGGTCAAAACAGCCGTCTGATAAAACGGTGATTTGATAATCCTTATCTGCGGCAGCACGTACGGTTGATAATACCGCACCACTGGTAGCGAGTCCCGTCAAGACCAATTGCTCAATGCCTTGCGCTCGTAGGACAATATCAAGCTCATTACCCGAGAACGCACTGATACGAAACTTACCAAAAACCAAATCATCGGGCTGTGGGGCAACCGAAGCATCAAAGGTTTCGGCAGGGGCAGCTTGTAACATGGGTTTGATTTTGCTAAAAAACTTGTTATTGGCATGGATTTCTGGCACGCTGGGACGGAAGTTGGGTTTGATATACCATACGGGGATATTGTGCTTGCGAGCATGAGCAATGGCAGTCTGCACTTTCTGAACAAAATCTTGCGGGTTGCCACTCATGGTGAGAATCGATTCCACCAAATCCATCACCAGTAGCACAGGTTTACCAGCATGTTTGACAAATGGGGTCTGAGAATGTAGTAAGTTTGACATAATAATACCTTGAATAAAAAACGCACAAATCGCATTGATGCTTTAATTTTAGTTAAATTTAAAATTTGTAAGATGAGATTATTTAAACAATCTAGAACTTACGCACTATCTTAAACTAAAAAGACATGATAGCCCTAGCTAAATTTT
>ERZ501005.21-NODE-21-length-79056-cov-15.577284_pt1 | contig 79056 bp, 79 predicted proteins | sample MGYA00248830_ERZ501005 | MGnify/ENA primary metagenome ERZ501005 (study PRJEB25958, sample SAMN03398565) | human skin metagenome | study: EMG produced TPA metagenomics assembly of the Human Skin Microbiome Metagenome (human skin metagenome) data set. | reverse complement strand
AAAATTTAGCTAGGGCTATCATGTCTTTTTAGTTTAAGATAGTGCGTAAGTTCTATAACTTTAAAATAAATTCCAAAAAGTTTTTAAATTAATAAAAATCATCAATTAAATTTATATAAAAAATTTGCTATACTCTCACAATCAAAACAACACTGGAAAAACCCATGACAGGCAAAACTTTATACGACAAACTTTGGCAAGACCACTTAGTCTTACAACGAGATGATGGCTCAAGCCTCATTTATATTGACCGCCATTTACTACATGAAGTCACCAGTCCACAAGCCTTTGAGGGGCTAGAACTTGCAGGTCGCAAACCGTGGCGATTAAACGCTAATATCGCTACCCCCGACCACAATGTCCCAACCGTCAAAAAAGAACGTGCTGCGGGCGTGGCAGGGATCAAAGATGAGATTTCACGCATTCAAGTCCAAACGCTGGACGAGAATTGCCAAAAATTTAACATCACCGAATTTACCATCAATGATATCCGCCAAGGCATTGTGCACGTGGTTGGTCCCGAGCAAGGTTTGGTGTTACCTGGGATGACGGTTGTTTGTGGCGATTCTCATACTGCCACACATGGGGCATTGGGATGTTTGGCTCATGGCATTGGTACCAGCGAGGTCGAACACGTTTTGGCAACCCAATGCCTTGTGCAAAAGAAAATGAAAAATATGCTCATTAAAGTGGATGGTAAACTTGGGCAAGGCGTGACCCCAAAAGACGTGGTTTTAGCCATTATCGCCAAAATCGGCACGGCAGGCGGCACCGGTTATGCCATCGAATTTGGCGGGCAAGTATTCCGTGATATGAGTATGGAAGGACGTATGACCGTGTGTAATATGGCCATCGAGGCGGGCGCAAGGGTCGGTATGGTCGGCGTTGATGCGACCACCATTGACTATGTTAAAGGGCGCCCGTATGCCCCAACAGGTGAATTATGGGATAAAGCGGTGCAATACTGGCAAACCCTACATTCCGACGACGACGCAACATTTGATAAAGTGATTGAAATTGATGGTAGTAGTATCGTACCACAAGTGTCTTGGGGCACGTCGCCCGAAATGGTGGTAGCAATTACCCAAACTATCCCAACCCTTGACATGGCAAAAGACGACGTACAAAAAAATGCGTGGACACGTGCTTATAAGTATATGGGATTAAATGCAGGACAAGCGGTGAGCGATATCAAGCTCGACCGTATTTTTATCGGCTCATGCACCAATTCTCGGATTGAAGATATGCGAGCCGCCGCTGAAGTGATCAAAGGTCGCAAAGTGGCAGATACCATTAAAGAAGCCATTGTGGTGGCTGGCTCTGGCTTGGTCAAGCAACAAGCCGAAAGCGAAGGGCTGGATAAAATCTTTCGTGATGCGGGCTTTGAGTGGCGTGAGCCAGGATGCTCGATGTGTCTTGCGATGAATGCCGATAAACTTGAGCCACAAGAGCATTGTGCCAGTACCAGTAACCGCAACTTTGAAGGACGACAAGGCAATGGCGGACGCACGCATTTGGTGTCACCTGCGATGGCGGCAGCGGCAGCGATTGCGGGGCATTTTGTTGATGTTAGGGATTTTTAAGGAAAAAACATGAAAAAATACACCACCGAACAAGGCATTGTCGCCCCACTAGACCGCTCAAATGTCGATACCGATTTAATTATTCCAAAACAATTTTTAAAATCTATCAAACGTACCGGCTTTGGCGTCAATCTGTTCGATGAACTTCGCTACCTTGATGAAGGTTATATTGGACAAGACCCTGCCAAACGTCCTAAAAATCCCGATTTCGTGCTAAATCAACCCCGCTATCAAGGGGCAACAATTTTACTGGCGCGTGAAAACTTCGGCTGTGGTTCAAGCCGGGAACACGCCCCTTGGGCACTCGAAGAATATGGCTTTCGTACCGTGATTGCCCCCAGTTTTGCCGATATTTTTTATAATAATTGCTTTAAAAATGGTATGTTACCCGTTGTGTTACGTGAAAGCGATGTGGACGAATTGTTTGATGAATGCTTTGCCACAGTAGGCTATCAATTAACTGTCGATTTACCCAACCAACAAGTGATTTCACCAAGTGGTAAAGTCTACGATTTTGAAGTCGATGCTTTTCGTAAACATTGTTTACTAAATGGGCTAGATGATATTGGTTTGACCTTACAAAATAAAGAAGCGATTGAGCAATATGAAAATAAGACAAAAGCAGATAGACCGTGGATTTTCGCTTAAAAAAGGATCATAAAATGACAAAATCAATCGCCATATTAAAAGGGGACGGTATTGGCCCTGAAATTATTGGGCAAGCCGTCAAAGTTCTTGATAAATTGATTGAACAAGGCTTAGATGCTCACTATGAATATGCTGAATTGGGCGGCTCTGCTTACGATAAATACGGCTCGCCATACCCCGCTCCCACCCAAGAACTCTGCCGCAAAGCCGATGCTGTGCTACTGGGTGCAGTCGGAGGCCCCCAATATGATAAGCTGGACCGCCCACTTCGCCCCGAACGTGGATTACTCGCTATTCGTAAGGATTTAAACTTATTTGGTAACTTACGCCCTGCGATTTTATATAAAGAACTTGCCAATGCCTCGACATTAAAACCCGAAGTCGTGGCAGGTTTGGATATTTTAATCGTGCGGGAGCTGACTGGCGATATTTATTTTGGTGAACCGCGGGGCATCCGTACCCTCGATAATGGCGAGCGGGAAGGCTTTAACACCATGAAATACAGCGAAACGGAAATCCGCCGTATCGCCAAAGTCGCCTTTGAAGCCGCCCAAAAACGGGGTAAAAAACTCTGTTCTGTTGATAAAGCCAACGTCCTTGAGACTACTGAACTCTGGAAACAGATTTTTACTGAAGTCGCCAAAGACTATCCAGACGTGGAATTGTCGCATATGTATGTTGATAACGCCGCCATGCAACTGGTCAAAAATCCTAAACAATTTGACGTGATAGCGACAGGCAATATTTTTGGCGATATTTTATCTGACCAAGCCTCAATGTTGACAGGCTCTATCGGTATGCTACCTTCGGCAAGCCTTGATGAAAACGGCAAAGGGCTATACGAGCCATCACACGGCTCTGCGCCTGATATCGCAGGTCAGGATAAAGCCAATCCGCTTGCCACCATCTTATCATTAGCCATGTTATTACGTTATAGTCTTAACAATGAACAACGTGCCAAACAAGTTGAAACTGCCGTACAAAAAGTGCTAGAACAAGGCCTAAGAACAGGCGATATTTTTGAGGAAGGCACAACGCTAGTAACCTGTAGCCAAATGGGCGATGCCGTCGTAGCAAACCTCTGACAGGCAATTTTTTGCTAGGCGATTGCCCCAACTTTGTGTAAGATTGGGGCATTTTTTTATGACCAAACATTGTATGAATATTATTTTATTACCACCCGACACCCAAGACCGCGTTACCTTAACCAACCCAACTTTGCTTAAACATTGTCATGAAACGCTAAAACCGCAAATCGGCGATACGCTAAAAGTGGGCATCACAAATGGTCATCTAGGTACGGCAATCGTGGAAAATCTTGAGCAAAATTCACTTATTTTATCTAATATCATTTGTGACACGTTACCGCCTAAAAAGCTTAATCTTATCGTGATTTTAGCCCTTCCTCGCCCCAAAGTGTTACGTCGGCTTGTCATGGATATGACCGCCATGGGCGTACAAAAGCTGATTTTGGTAAACAGTTATCGCAGCGAGAAAAGCTATTGGCAAAGCCCATTTTTAGCCAAAATTGACGAGTATATTATCGAAGGCTTACAACAAGGCTGTGATACGGTGCCGCTACAAGTGGAACTAAAAAAACGCCTAAAACCATTTGTGGAAGATGAATTGCCTACTAGCATTAAAGGTAAACAAGCAATTATCGCTCACCCTTACGCTGCCAAGCATTTTTCGCAAGTTTATCAACCCAATCAAGCAACAGTTTTAGTTATCGGCGCGGAAGGCGGTTGGATTGACTATGAAGTGGCATTATTTGAAAAAATTGGCTTCACGCCTGCCCATCTTGGACAGCGGATTTTACGCACGGAAAATGTTATAAGTGTATTATGTGGTCAGGTTTTGCTAAGTTAATTTAAAATAATATTACAAAAACATAACAATTTTTTAGCAATCGCTAAGTTTACACTAAGCCAGTTCGGTGTATCATAAACAAGCTTTATCATCACAACAAATGCCATTTTAATAATTTTTAATAATAACATACACAATAATAGGAAAACCCATGAAAGCCATCGATATCGTGGATAATGCCACCTTTATGCCGTTTACTGCGCCCCCCGCTTCCAATGGTCCTTACCAATTTTTTGACCGTGAATATTTTATCATTACCTATCGCACTGACCCTGAAAAACTCCGAGCTGTCGTTCCCGAACCCTTACAAATCACCGATGATGCTCTTGTTAGTTATGAATTTATTCGCATGCCAAACAGCACAGGCTTTGGTAACTATACCGAATCGGGGCAAGTTATCGAAGTGATTGATCCCGAAGGGCGAAAAGCCAATTACACGCATTGTATGTTTTTGGACGACTTTGGTCCCACAGCGGGCGGGCGTGAACTGTGGGGCTTTCCCAAAAAAATGGCGACGCCTGTGTTAAAAGTTGATAACACCGACACGTTGCTTGGCACGCTTGATTATGGCAGTGTGCGAGTAGCGACAGGCACCATGGCGTATAAATACGATGCCGTGGATAAAGCGACCACCCAAGCCAACATGGAAAAAACCCCTAACTATCTGCTAAAGCTCATCCCTCATGTGGACGGTACTCCCCGTATTTGCGAGCTGGTGCGGTATTATTTATCCCAAGTTGAGGTCAAAGAAGCCTATACCGGACCTGCGACTTTGCAACTGTTTGACCATGTGATGGCACCGGTTTCAAAATTACCTGTACTCGAAATTGTTAAAACTTCGCATGTCATTGCAAATTTAACCCTCGATTTGGGCGAAGTGGCGTTTGATTATTTAGCAGATCCCGAATGTAATCCGCATAAACACGCCAGTAATTTTTATCCCAATATAAAATAACGAACTATTAAAACAACTCACCATGACAACAACCAATAAGGAAATAAAAATATGGCAACGCAACTTACTCAAGAGTTAACCGGAAAAGTCGCATTAGTCACAGGTTCTGCTTCTGGTATTGGGCGGGATATCGCCGAAACTTACGCCAAAGCAGGGGCAGCCGTGGGTATCGCTGATATTAACCTCGACGCTGCCCAAAAAACCGTCGATGAAATCAAAGCCACAGGTGGTAAAGCCGTGGCGATAGCGATGGATGTGACCAACGAAGAGGCGGTCAACGCAGGCGTGGATAAACTGGTTAAAGAATTTGGTGATATTGATATTTTAGTATCAAATGCAGGCATCCAAATCATTAACCCAATTGAAAAAATGGAATTTGCAGATTGGAAAAAAATGCTTGCTATCCATCTAGATGGGGCATTTTTGACCACCAAAGCCGCCTTAAAATATATGTATCAGAACGATAAAATTGGCACGGTGATTTATATGGGTTCGGTACATTCGCATGAAGCCTCACCGCTTAAATCACCGTATGTGACTGCTAAACATGGGTTATTAGGTCTAAGCCGTACCCTTGCCAAAGAAGGGGCTGCCCACAATGTTCGTTCCTATGTGATTTGTCCAGGCTTTGTACGTACGCCGCTGGTTGAAAAACAAATTCCTGAACAAGCCAAAGAAAAAGGCATTAGCGAAGAAGAGGTGGTGAAAAAAGTGATGCTTGGCGAAACGGTGGATGGCGAGTTTACCACAGTGGATGATATCGCGCAGTTGGCGTTATTCTTGAGCGCTTTTCCAACCAATGCGATGACAGGTCAATCATTTATCGCCAGTCATGGCTGGTGTATGAAATAATTTTTCTTTGTGATTATTGAAACCCTTTATGATTGCAATAAAGGGTTTTCTTTTTCTAAATTTTTGTCTAAAATAAAGTCAATTAATAATGTTTGTTTTGGACAACACATGAAGCGTATTTTTCAAACTATTCTTGCTTTTACTACTCTAATCATCTTAACCGCTTCTGCTTCTCCAATGCGTGGCTATATCATTGAACATTATTTTCACCCTAATACTGAGCCTAAAGGTTTATTGGTTGTGAGTTTTAATTACTATAGTGGTGAGCCAGGTAATGATTTTAGTTATGATATGACGTATCGCGTTTATTGCCCTACAAAAACAGTGCGAGATATCACGGAAGGGAAAATGGGACAATCTCGTACTGCCGTACAAGAGGATAAACAAGTCTTTGGCGGTGATCATGTCATGCGTGGTATTGTTAGACAAGTCTGCATAAAATAGACAAAAGTAAATTTATTATATTAAACACCGGATTTTTAGTTTTTTAATAGTTATTCATCGCCCACATCATCAATCAAAATTTTGCCATTTTGGGTGGGAAACTCATTATCCATTAGCCGCACTTGGGTTTATACCCGTAATTTTTCATTATCACCCAATACGTCTTTAATCATTGCCAATTGCTGATTGGTCGCATCTTGATATTGCTCAGCTAATGCTTGACCCGCCTGTCCCGCTTGTTTGGCTTGTTCGGGATGACTGAGCCAATTTTCTAACGCATTGGTGAGTTCTATGCTATTGGCCACTTGCTGTAATGCACCGACTTGTTTTAGCTTATCAACCACTTGCTGACAAGACTGCGTATATTGTCCCATCACAATTGGCTTGCCCACTATCGCCGCTTCAATCGGATTATGCCCGCCGATATCCACGACTGAACCGCCAATAAACGCCATGTCACACAATGCATACCACACGCCAAGCTCGCCCATACTGTCAGCAAGATAGACATGATGCTCAGTCGTTGGTTTATCATCATGACTGCGACGAATAACTTTGTAATTTTGTGATTCGATGAGTTTTGCTACTTCCTCAAAACGTTCGGGGTGACGAGGGACGATAATGAGCAAGGGATTTTTATCCGCAAAATTTTTGCGAATTTGAGCGAAACTTTCTAAAATTTGTGTTTCTTCCCCTTCATGGGTACTGGCTGCCAAAATCATCGGTCTTACGTCTAATTGCCATTCTTTTCTTAGGCTATTTGCTCGATTTATCATGAGTGGATTGGCTTTACTCGACCATTTAAGCGAGCTTGCCATGCGAATTTTATCGCTTGTTGCCCCTAGTTGGCGAAAGCGTTTTGCCGAATCGGCATCTTGGGCAATAATCAGACTTAAGTTATCCATCATGCTTTGGCTAAGTTTGCTTGCCTTTTGATAGCCGTTAAACGATTTTTCAGACAACCGCCCATTGACCAAAATACTGGCGATTTGGCGTTGTTCAAGTTTAGCTAAGGTTGTGCCCCATAGTTCGGTTTCGATAAACAATGCCCCGACTGGGTTGACATGATCAAGGAATTTATCGATCACTTTGCCGTCATCGACGGGCACAAAGCTATGATACACCTCGCCTTTTGCTATTTCACTTGCAAACATCGCCTCGACTCGGGCATAGCCTGTGTGGGTGGTGTTGGTGACCCATAACGCATAGCCTTCGCTAAGCAATCCTTGCAAAATTGGCTCGGCGGTGTTGGTTTCGCCAAGCGACACGGCATGACACCAAATTATTGGCTTTTGGGTTTTGATAGCAGCATAGTTTTTACCAAAACGCTCATTGACTTCGTTAGGCAAGGTTTTTTTGCTAGCAAGTTTGAGTTTATAGAGCGGTTTTAGTAGAGATAGGCTCAGGCGATAGTAAAAAGGCGTGGTGGACATAACGGTCTGATTCTAGCTAAAAATAATGCCCGCCATTGTAAAAAAAGGGGTTAAAAATAGCAATAAAAAAACCATGTCATTTAACTAAGCAAAATCGGTCAACATTGATTTTTTTGGTGCAATAACCAATTGTCTATGACTGCATTGGCAGGATTAAGGTTACTTTGTGTTCTTAGCCAGTCAGTTGTGGCCTGTAGGTCGGCTAATTGGTCATTGTAGTTTTTTACTTTTAAGGTTTGCTGTACCACGCGGCAAATATTTTCGCTATTGGCAGCATCTTGTATCAATTCGGGCACGATTTGTTCCCCTGCCAAAATATTCGGCAATGCCACATACGGTATTTTGACCAATTTTTTGGCAAGCCAGTAGGTGCTTTTTTTCATCGAATAAATCACCACCATCGGGCGATTTAGTAGCATCGCCTCAAGCGTGGCAGTACCCGAAGCAAGCAAAATTAAATCCGCTGCTGCCATAATTTGTTGACTAAAATCGGCTTGGCTTTCATCACAAGCGACGACCACGTGTTGGCGAACTTCGCTCGTTTCATTATCTAAATAGCTTTCGACAATGGATTTATGATTTTCGCTCACCGTGGGAATGACAAAGCATAAGGTATCATCGACTATCAATAATTTGTGAATGGCATCTAGCATTTTTGGCAAAATGGCTTTTATTTCGCCAGTACGAGAGCCGGGCAGCACCGCTATCATATTGGTCATCTCGCCTTGATAAGCTTTGCCAAAAAATTGCCGCAAACTGTCATTTTCCCAAATCAACTCCCGGCGGCGTTCTTCTATCGGCGTCTTGGTAAGTGCTGGGTTGATGGTTTTGAGGAGCGGATGCCCGACACACACAGCAGGATGATGGTGTTTTTGATACACAGGCAATTCAAACGGAAACAAGCAAAGCACCAAGTCAGTCGCTTGCTTGATTTTTTCAATCCGCCCTTCTCGCCATGCCCAAATCGACGGGCTGACGTATTGCACACAAAAAATACCGTTGGGCTTTAACATGTTGCCCAGTCGCAGATTAAAATCAGGGGCATCAATGCCGATAAACATATCGATATTGTGTTTATCAAATTCTGCCAAAATCGCATCACGGGCTTTGAATAAATCGGGCAAATGCTTGATAACCTCGACAAGCCCCATGACCGCAAGCCGTGACATATCAATCACCGATTTTAAGCCTTGAGCTGCCATTTGGGTGCCCCCGACGCCCACCCATAGGATATCATCGCGTAAGTTATTCATTTGCCGCATAAAATCTGCCCCCAATGCATCGCCAGACACCTCGCCCGCCACAATGCCGATGACGATTGGACGCACGGCCAACGGCGTAATCTGGTTGACTTGCTCGCTTGCCTGCTCGCTTAAAAGTTGGGGAAAAGATAGGGTCATGGTAAGCCTTGATAATGATGAGCGAAAGACTATAAGATTGTATGTTGAAATGGACAAAAAGTAAAACCATCAGACAGTTTTTGATACTTTTTTAAAAATTGGAAAAAATTTTGACAGGCTTGTTATTTTGTACTAGTATATTGAAACGAAATTTGCGCTATTTTTTTAACCATAATTTTTTTTGTTATTAGATAAACTAAAAGTAAGCGTTCTATGCCATTCTGATAATGACATAACATTTTTTTTGGTTTATAGTAAATGATTAACTTTTTATTCAACATTTTGACCGTAAATTTTAGAGAAACACATTTTAGAGAAACATTGTAGAAATTATGACAACTTTTGCCAAAACTGATATTGCCGACGTTGATAACGTGAATCTTGAAGCTATCTTACCGCTGGTCACGCCAGCCGAACTTAAAACCGAACTTCCCTTGACCCCAAAAGCCATTGAAACTGTCAAAAAAGGGCGGGAAACTGTCCGAAATATTCTTGATGGTAAGGATAAACGCTTACTGATGGTCATTGGACCTTGTTCCATTCACGATGTCAAAGCAGCTCATGAATATGCGGATAAATTATTGACTTTATCCAAAGAAATTGAAGACAGTATCTATGTGGTGATGCGGGTATACTTTGAAAAACCGCGTACGACGGTCGGCTGGAAAGGACTGATCAATGACCCAGACATGAATGACAGCTTTGATATCAATAAAGGCTTGCGAGTTGCCCGTCAATTACTGCTTGATTTAAATGAAAAAGGCTTGCCATGTGCCACTGAAGCCCTTGATCCAAACACCCCGCAATATATTCAAGATTTAATAAGCTGGTCAGCAATTGGCGCTCGCACTACTGAAAGCCAAACCCACCGTGAAATGTCGTCGGGTTTATCCTGTCCTGTGGGCTTTAAAAATGGCACCGATGGCGGGATGACAGTTGCGGTCAATGCCATGCAAGCGGTGAAATCGGGGCATAGCTTTTTAGGCTTATCAGCTGATGGTCGCGTGTCAATCATCAAATCTAAAGGCAATCCTTATGGTCACGTGGTGTTGCGTGGCGGCAATGGCAAGCCAAACTATGATGCGACTGCGGTGGCTCAAGCTGAAAATGAACTTGCCAAAGGCAAGGTATCGGGCAAAATCATGGTGGATTCGAGTCATGCCAATTCTAATAAAGACCCCTATTTGCAGCCGATGGTCATTCAAAATATTGCCGAGCAAATCAAGAATGGCAATCGCTCAATTATTGGGTTGATGGTCGAAAGTCATCTTAAAGGCGGTCGTCAAGATTTAACATCTGATTTGAGCAAACTTGAATACGGTAAATCGATTACCGATGGTTGTATTGATTGGGATACCACGGTAAAAGCGATGCATGATTTGCGTGATGCGGTCAAAGATGTGTTGCCCACTCGTGAATTGAATGACTGATTTTTTTAGCCATTAGTTGAATAAAACCGCTATAATAAAATTATGTTATAGTGGTTTTTTATTACCCAATAAAAAGAGGTAAATATGAGCGAAAAATTAGAAAAATATGGTGTAAAAATTGTTAACCGCCCAGCAATCAAGCCAACTAAAAACTCGATTTATCAGGTGTTTATGGTATGCAAATTGTAAAATCAGAAACCAACCTGGTGTTACGCACCCATCGTCAAACGTTTAAACGTTTGGCAGAAATGAATTAGAGTTTGCCGATATTCTATACGCTCAATACCAAGGTAGGATCATACAAAATCAATAATGCGGTGGCTTATCATTTAGCAAATGAAACGGCTGAATCTGCGAGCCTTGCATTTGGCTTTCTAACTTTTGATACAATAGTTGCAATTGGCGTTGTTGGTCGGTGATTAATTGACTTTGTTCGGTGACAATGGTATCGAGTTTATCAATGGTATCTTCCATAAAAGCCACTTGCGTTTGTAAATCAATCATTTTTTGTTCTAATGCTGCCATTTTTTCAGTCATCATCAATTCTTCATGGTTTTGTTTTTTTGTCATCAAGTTTTGCCCCAATTTTCTGTTACAATAACCGGATTTTGCTATTATACAAACATTTTTTAATCAAAGATAATTACTTGAGAATTTTATGGCGTTAATTCATTTACGAGATATTCATTTGGCGTTTGGCGTCGCACCTGTGCTTGATGGCGTGGATTTTAATATTGAGCCAGGCGAACGCGTGTGTCTAATAGGGCGCAATGGCGAAGGCAAATCAACCTTGTTTAAAGTCATTAATGGGCAAGTTAAGCCCGATAGTGGCGAATTTCAAATAAATGGCGACCTCAAAATCGCCATGCTCGAACAAGATATTCCCGAAACCACAGGCAAAGTGACCGATATTGTTATGGCGGGTGCGGGCGATGTGGCAAACTGGCTAAAACAGTATGACAACGCCAGTATGAAATGTGCCGAGGGGGATATGAAGGCGTGTGACTTGATGGCAGAGTTACAGCACAAAATCGATGATAAACACGGTTGGGATTTGACCCGAGAGGTTCAGACCATGCTGTCGATGATGGGACTCGATGGCGAGGCAGATATTAGTGAACTGTCGGGCGGGCGTAAACGCCGTGTGTTACTTGCCCGTGCTTTAATTACTAAGCCTGATGTATTGTTGCTTGACGAGCCGACCAACCATTTGGATGTTGAGAGTATCGAATGGCTCGAGCAGTTTTTATTAAATGCCCAAGGCTTGACGCTATTATTTATTTCGCATGACCGCTCATTTATCGACAAAATCGCCACCCGCATTGTCGAGCTTGACCGTGGCATTTTGCGTAGCTATGACGTGACGCAGGGCGACTTATCAAAAAATCACAGGGGCTATGCCCGCTATCAAGAACTCAAAGAAATGCAGCTTGCTGCCGAGGACAAAGCCAACGCTAACTTTGATAAAAAATTGGCGGAGGAAGAAGTGTGGATTCGTCAAGGGATCAAGGCGCGCCGCACTCGCAACGAAGGACGGGTACGGGCGTTAAAAGCATTGCGTGAAGAACGCAGAGCGCGTCGTGAGCAAGTCGGACAAGTCAATATCAGCATGAATGATGGTGAAACCAGCGGTAAACTCGTTGCCAATGTCAAGCACTTGAATTTGGCGTATGGCGACAAAATTTTGGTCAAAGATTTTAACACCACCATCATGCGAGGCGATAGAATCGGCATTATCGGCAAAAATGGCGTGGGTAAATCGACCTTGATTCATGCCATCTTTTCACAACAGTTGGGCATCGACCAACCCGAAATTAGTAAAACAGGCTCGGTAACGCTTGGCACGAATTTGCAAATCGCCTTTCTTGACCAGTTGCGTGACCAACTCAACCTTGAAGCAACCGTGGTGCAAAATGTTGCCGAAGGCTCAGACTATGTCGAAGTGGCAGGTAAAAAGAAACATATCATCGGTTATTTACAAGATTTTTTATTTGCCCCTGAGCGCGCCAGAACGCCAGTCAAAGCATTATCGGGCGGCGAGCGTAATCGGGTATTACTTGCCAAACAACTGCTCAAGCCTGCCAATATTTTGGTGTTAGATGAGCCAACCAATGACTTGGACATGGCGACGCTTGAACTGTTAGAGGAAGCGGTGGACAGCTTTAATGGTACGATTTTACTCATCAGCCATGACCGTACCTTTATGGACAATGTGGTCACATCCACTTGGGTGTTTAATGAAGACGCTGAGGGCAATGGCATCGTTAAAGAATATGTCGGTGGCTATCAAGACTATCTGGTTCAAAAACAACGTGAAGAGGCTAATAAGCCCAAAGAAAAAACCGAAAAAATAGAAAAGCCAAAAGCACAGCCTGTTAAAGAAGCTGCCAAAGCCGAAACAACAGCAAAGAAAAAATTGAGTTATAAAGAACAACGCGAACTTGATAGTTTGCCAAAAGAAATTGCCGAACTCGAAGCAGAGCAAGCTGAATTACAAACCAAACTGGCGGATGGTAGTTGGTTTATTAGCGATATGGAAAATGCCACCAAAGCCAGTCAAAGACTGGAAAAAATTGATGACTTATTGCTTGAAAAAATGGAGCGATGGTCAGAGTTGGATGGTTAATTTTTTAATATAACAAAGGTGCTATTTTTGGCACCTTTATGAATCAAGCGCTAGTAGGACGTTTTATTTTATTCCAAATTGCCGACACAATGCCCGACATCGCATAAATCACACTAATTGCCAGCAAGCCTGCGGGAATATCATACAGCACAATCCCCAACACAAACACAATTAAAATCAGCATGACAAACGGTACGCGTTTTTTGTCAAACTCTTTAAAACTATAATATTTAAGGTTACTTACCATCAACAAACCCGCTGCGAGCGTCCATACGGCAGATAATATTTGCAGGGTTAAACCCTTACGAGGCAAGGCGTTAGGGTAATCATGGGTTACCATCACATAGGTTGCGATTAAAATCGCCGCCAGTGGGCTTGCCACACCAATAAAATATTTTTTATCAACCACGCCAATTTGCACATTAAAACGAGCCAAACGCAACGCCGCACACGCTGCATACACAAAGGCACAGGCAATGCCAATACGTCCAAGCGGTTGCAAGGCATAATGATAAATCAATACCGCAGGGGTTAGCCCGAACGCAATACAATCGGCAAGGCTATCAAGCTGTTCACCAAAGGCACTTTGAGCATTGAGCATGCGGGCGGTACGCCCATCCATCCCATCCAAAATTGCTGAAATAAAAATCGCCACACATGCGTGCATAAAATGCCCTTGCGAGCTAATTAAAATCGCATAAAATCCTGCCAATAACGACAGCAGCGTAAATGAATTGGGAATTAAATACACGCCTTTTTGGGCAATGGTCTTATCAGCGACTTTTTCATTTTCGATGACTTCAAAGGTCAGGCCGTCATAGTCATCCTGCCCCGCCATTTGATACAATTGCTCGTGTTCAGATTTGAGCGTTTTATCCAACGTGGGTTGTAAGTCTGGCTTATTAACTTTTTGGCTCATGGTATGCCCCAGTTTTTATATTTTAAATCATTCGCCAACGAGCCATTGTACTTTGGTACGTTGTTCAACTGACATCATCGGGCTGTCTGGATGTTGCAAAATCGGCTGAAGGTATTGCAAAATTTCTTCGGCTTTACTATCAAATTGATATGGCGGATTGATAATAAGCATCCCTGTCCCATTGAGTCCCATCGGTAAATCGGGTGGATAAACATTGAGTTCCAGTACCAATTGACGGCGAATGTCGGTGCGTTTCATTTTTTTATAAAATAGTTCAACGGCATCGGTATTTTTGAGCGGATACCATAGCGCATACACGCCGGTTGCCCATTTTTTATGGGCTTTAGCCAGTAAATCGACCAACGAGCTAAAATCACGATGTTCTTGTTCAAACGGCGGGTCAATCAAAATCAACCCCCGTTTTTCGGCGGGCGGAATCACTGCCAAAATGCCTTCATAGGCATTGCGATGTTGAATACCAATCGGCAATTGGTGCAATTGGTAATTTAACGCATCGTACTCATCGGCTTTAAATTCAAAGGCTTCGGCACGGTTTTTGATATCGTCATGTTTTTCAATATGATGAGCAATAAACCACGGCGAGCCAGGATAGACATGTTTATCATAGACTTTCTTAGCAAAGTTAATATCATCAAGGTACGTCTGTACCGCTTGCGGAACGGCTTGATTAGGATTTGCATTATTGGCATTGACGTGCTCGATAAGCTTAGTAATACCCCGCGCGGCTTCTGCGGTTTTTTTAGCTTCATCGCTGATCAATGAATACAGTCCGCGCCCGCCATATGCATCAAGCGTATAAAACGGCTTGGGTTTTTGACTAAGCTGTTCAAGCAATTGCAATAAAAGAATGTGTTTGACCACATCGGCAAAGTTGCCTGCATGGTAGCTGTGTAAATAATTCATGAAAAACGTCGCCAATTGATAGGTTAAAAATTAGGTTGTATGGTAGCATAGCTATCAAAAATAGGCGAATTTTTGCAAGCACCGCTTTGGCTAAAACGGTTTTAATAAAAAATTTATGGGTGTTAAAATGACTTTTTTTAACTTTGACCATCCCAATTGGCAGGATTTGATTGATGATAACAAACTCGACAGCTTTGTCGATCATGGTTTTATCGTGCTTGATGAGTGTTTTGATAAAATATTTTTTAACGCCTTACAAAAAGAGAGTGGACTGATTGCGTATCAAGATGCCCATTTAACCCAAGGCGAGCGAGTGACTGACATTCGAGGCGATAGTATTCGCTGGATAGATAATCTGTGTCCTGTCGGTGTGCAATATTTGCAAGCGATTGACAGTTTGGGGCAGTTTTTTAATCGCACGCTTTATACAGGAATACGCCAATGTGAAGCGCATTATGCGCGCTACCCTGCTGGCTTTGGTTATCAGTGGCACAGCGACAATCCCAAAGGGCGCGATGAGCGGGTGCTATCGGCGGTGTTTTATCTCAATAATGATTGGGGTGAAAACGATGGCGGTGAGATTTTGCTGATTGATAAAAACGGTTCTGAGCAAAAATTGCAACCACAAGCCAATCGCTTGGTGATTTTTGTTAGTAACTTACGCCATCAAGTGGCAATCACCCATCGGGAACGGTTTTCGATTGCGACTTGGTTAAGAAAAGATGGGCTGCGTAACGATGGCTTAGTTTAAAACCAAACTTAACGCAATCGCCCACATCGTCAAACCAATCATCACGTCTAGCACTTTCCACGCTATTGGCTTGACAAAGAGCGGCTGTAATAACCTTGCACCAAATCCCAATGCAAAAAAGAACATAAACGATGCACTCATCGCCCCCAACGCAAAGGCTAGTTTATCGGCAAACTGCGATGCAATCGTGCCTAGCAAAATCACCGTATCAAGATACACATGCGGATTAAGCCAAGTAAATGCCACGCACAAGGCGACGACTTGCTTTAAGCTTACTACATCTTCACCTTTGGCAACCAAGGATTGGGTTTGGGTCAAGGCACTATACAGACTTTTCGCCCCATACCACAATAAAAATAACGCCCCAGCATATTTTGCAAATTCAATCACTTGTGGAAATTGGCTAATCACTTTGCCAAAACCAAACACGCCCGCCGAAATCAAAAGCGCATCCGACAAAGCACAAATCAGACAGACGATAAAGACATATTGACGTTTTAAGCCTTGTTTTAAGACAAAGGCATTTTGTGCCCCTATTGCCAAAATCAGCGAAAACGACACGCTCATGCCGTATAGATAAGTAGAGAAATTCATAAAAAGTCACGCAAATGACAACCCAAAAAGAACCACAGTGTAGCAGTTTTTATCGACAAAAATTCTGACAAAACATTGATAATTTTTAGCCATGTTATTTATCAAAGTTAATGTTACAATTCACAAAACTTACTCTAACGCAAATTTTGGGGAAGCCATGCAAAACTTAACACATGACCAATATCAGCAAGCCACGCTTGATTTAAGTATTGAACTGATGAAACAGCCATCGGTCACGCCCGCCGACTTTGACGCTCAAAATATCCTCGTGCAACGCCTAAAAAAAAGCGGCTTTGACTGCGAATTTTTACACTTTGGCAACAAAGGCGAGACAGGGCGAAATGCGCAAGTCAAAAATCTTTTTGCCGTTAAAAAAGGAAAAACCAACGAGCCTGTTATTTGCTTTGCAGGACATACCGATGTCGTACCGACAGGCGATGTGGCTAAATGGACATATCCCCCCTTTGAGCCAACCATCAAAGACGGCTATCTTTATGGACGCGGGGCGGCGGACATGAAAACTGCGATTGCTGCCTTTACTATCGCGGTTGAAAGTTTTGTTACCAAATATCCAACGCATAACGGCACTATCACCTATCTTATCACCTCCGATGAAGAAGGTCCTTCGGTCAATGGTACTGTCAAAGTGGTCGAAACCTTGCAATCTCGTGGGCAAATCATTGATTACTGTTTGGTCGGTGAACCATCAAGTACGCACACGCTTGGCGATGTGATCAAAAACGGTCGTCGTGGCTCACTTGGGGGAGTTTTGACGGTGACAGGCAAGCAAGGACATGTCGCCTATCCGCAGTTGGCGGTCAATCCGATACACGCGACGATGGCGGCGTTGGCAGAACTTTGTGAACAACCATGGGACAATGGTAATGAGCATTTTCCTGCCACAAGTATGCAAATTTCCAACCTAAACGCTGGCACAGGCGCGAATAATGTTATCCCGCAAACCCTAACGGCAGAATTTAATTTTCGTTTTTCCACCGAAACCAACGAAGCGCAATTAAAAGAAAAAACCCAAGCGATTTTTGATAAGCACTTTATCAATAGCCAAGCAAGTTATCACATTGAATGGAAACTCTCTGGCAATCCGTTTTTAACGCCACAAGGTAAATTGGTCGGTGCGTGTCAAACCGCCATTAAAAACGTGACGGGTATACAAACTGAGTTATCTACCTCTGGCGGCACATCCGACGGTCGTTTTATCGCAACGCTAAATGGCAAACATGGAGCGACAGAAGTCGTTGAGTTAGGCGTACGCAATGCCACCATTCATCAGATAGATGAAAAAGTAGAAGTTGATGATTTAGGAAAACTGGCACAAATCTATGAGCAAATACTGGTTGCATTATTAAGCTGATATACCCAGTCATTTCCAATTTTTACAAATCACTTAACTAAATAACGACGGCTAACTTGAGCCCATCGGTATTTTTTGCATAGTAACCCAAGAACTGGCATAAGTACTTTAATTATAATTGATAAATTGGAAATAATAATTTGTATAATAACTTGATTGTTTTAGATATTTTAAATAGTGATTGGACGAACTGGTTATCTGGTTTATATTGGATTTATGATTATTGGGTTTGGCTAGGATTGGCGCTTTTTTGTTTGTTAGCGGGGATCGTAGGCGTTGCCAATCACCGCCTGCCTAATCGTGACGATGTGACTGCCAGTTATTTTATCTCGGGACATTTAGGGGAAAATAACCGCTTATGTCAATTGTTGTCACATTTTCAGCACGATACCGCCCAGTTGGATCCTTCATTATCGCCGCAAGCAGCGGATTTGTCAGGTATCTACCCGATTGATGACGGGGAGGAAGCGTTAAATATACGGTTACTATTGATTCGTATTGCTGAGTCAAGTCTCGATTTGCAATATTATATGTGGCACGATGATGCGTCTGGTCGTCTGCTGTTTCATGAAGTACAGCAGGCTGCCGCTCGTGGTGTACGAGTGCGATTATTGCTTGATGATAACAATACCACTGGCATGGATGCGGTACTTTATACCCTACAGCAACACCCTAACATCGAGGTACGTCTTTTCAATCCCTTTATGAACAGGCGCTTTCGTATTTTAGGGTATTTGACGGCGTTTAAACGGCTTAATCGGCGAATGCATAACAAATCGTTTACTGTGGATAACCAAATTAGCGTTTTTGGTGGGCGAAATATCGGTGATGAGTATTTTGGCGTCAATGAAAAAATGAATTTTGCTGATTTAGACGTGGTGGCTATTGGGAAAGTGGTCAATGACATTTCTACCGATTTTGACCGCTATTGGAATTGTGACGCCAGCTTTCCGCTTGATAAAATCATTACTCGCAAGCATAAAAGGGTGGATTTGACCCAATTGCAGCACAAAGAATATGCTGATATCACCGAGTTGTTTCGGCAGCAAGTGGACAACAGTGATTTTTTAGAAAAGTTTGATCAAGGTTTACTCACGTTTAATTGGGTCGAAGTCAATTTTGTCAGTGACCCACCGACCAAAGCGTTGCCCGACAAGCTTTTGCAACATAATCATATTTCAAAATATGAAGATGCGGCTTATTTGGCAAAATATAAATCCATCGCTGACCTAACAGAGTACGACGATAACCGCAATCAGATTTTGCAACAAGCCCAACAACACGAACCGCATTTGATTGATAAAATTTCACACACCTTATTGACACCCAAACGTAGTTTGACCATTGTATCACCCTACTTTGTCCCCTCTGGTGACTGGAGCAAGCGATTTGTGGCTTTGGCACATAAAGGCATTGCGCTAAATATTTTGACCAACTCATTGACTGCCAATGATGTGTTAGCGGTACACGCAGGCTATATCCATTATCGCCAAGCCTTGCTACAAGGGGGTGTTAATCTGTTTGAGCTAAAATCCAAACGCCGTCAACTAGCGCCTAAAGCTGAAGCTGGCAAACAGTCGATTATCCGTCTGCGAAAAACCCACCATCGTCCCAGTCGACATTATCGCCGCCAACACCGCGACCGCCATCGTTGGCTCAATCGTAGCACCGCAAGCTTACACGCCAAAACGTTTTCGGTAGATAGTGAGATTTTGTTTGTTGGCTCGTTTAATTTTGACCCCCGTTCAGCGGCGATTAATACGGAGATGGGGGCTTTAATTAAAAGCCCTGTGCTTGCCAGTCAGCTTGATAGCATGATTGATAAATGGCAACAAGAGCTGTCCTATGTGGTATCAATTCATGATGATAAACTCACTTGGCAAGACAATAGCAATGACCCTGTCGCTGTTTTTACCAATGAGCCTGATAGCAGTTTTATGCAGCGAATTATCGTATGGGTATTGGGTAAGTTGCCGATTGAGGATTTTTTATAAATCTATCTAAAAGTTTACAAAACCAACCTTTTAACCACTTACCCTATAAAAGATTAAACTTTTAATAATTCTAGTAATGTAAGGAACAACCCATGAGCTACCAACCCCCAAAAATTTGGACAAACGACACCGACCATGGCGGCACATTCGCCAATATCAACCGCCCCACCGCAGGGGCGACCCATGAGCAAACTCTACCCATTGGCAAACAGCCATTACAGCTATATAGTCTTAACACACCCAATGGCGTGAAAGTCAATATACTTCTTGAAGAGCTGGCCGAGCTGGGCGTGACGGGTGCAGACTATGATGCCTATAAAATTGACATATCCAAAGGTGACCAGTTTGGCTCGGATTTTGTGGCGATAAACCCCAATTCAAAAATCCCTGCCCTTGTCGATAACAGTGTCACGCCTGCAGTCAAATTATTTGAATCAGGTGCGATTTTGCTGTATTTGGCAGAAAAATTTGAGCGGTTTATTCCGAATGACCCTGCTAAAAGAGCCGAATGTTTGTGCTGGCTATTTTGGCAAATTGGCTCTGCCCCGTATTTAGGCGGTGGTTTTGGACATTTTTACGCGTATGCGCCAACCAAGCAAGAATACCCTATTAACCGCTTTACCATGGAAACCAAACGCCAGTTGGATGTACTTGACTTGCATTTCACCAATCATCAATATTTGTGTGATGATGCGTATACGATTGCTGATATGGCGATCTGGGCGTGGTATGGTCAATTGGCACTGGGCAAACTATATAATGCTGCCGAGTTTTTACAAGTTCATCGTTACACCCATTTGCAGCGCTGGGCTCATCAAATCCATCAACGTCCTGCGATGCAACGCGCTGTGGTGTTACCCTTACAAAGTATTGACTAAATCAGCCCATCTTTGACAATAAACCGATAGGTTTTTGCAAAATAGCCTTGCCCCATAATTTACAAATATGATATAAAGTACCGTTATTTCTGCAGAGGGTCACAGATAATAACGAACGCTTTTTAGCTTATACCATTCCAAAAAATTAAAGTGGGCGCGTATTACTCCTGCCCATCCTGCAAAAAAATTTATTGGGTTTGGTATATTTGGCTATTTGATCAATTTTTTGAAACAAGGTAGGGTAACACGACTATGGCGTTAATAGTACAAAAATACGGCGGCACTTCAATGGGCAGTATCGACCGTATCAAAAACGTGGCACAACGAGTCAAACGCTGGCATGATAATGGACATCAAATTGTGGTGGTGGTATCAGCCATGAGCGGTGAAACCAACCGCCTTATCGATTTAGCCAAACAAATCAGCAAGCACCCAGACCCCCGTGAATATGACCAAATGGTGTCCACAGGTGAACAAGTATCTATCTCGCTATTAGCAATGGCACTCAAAGAAATTGGTATCAATGCCAAGTCCATGACAGGCGGACAAGTCGCTATTCGTACCGATGACAGCCACACCAAAGCCCGTATCCAGCATATTGATGACACCCAATTACGTGCCGCCCTTGATAACGGCATGGTGGTTGTGGTCGCTGGATTTCAAGGCATGGATGACCACGGCGATATTAATACACTCGGACGTGGTGGTTCAGACACCACAGGCGTGGCATTGGCAGCGGCATTGTCGGCAGATGAATGCCAAATTTATACCGATGTTGATGGGGTTTATACCACTGACCCGCGGGTCACCTCAAAAGCCAAAAAGCTTGATAAAATTACCTTTGAAGAAATGTTAGAGATGGCTTCGCTTGGCTCAAAAGTGTTGCAAATTCGTTCAGTAGAGTTTGCAGGCAAATACCAAGTGCCGCTTCGGGTACTCTCAAGCTTTGATGACAATGTCGATGGTAAATTTGACGATAACTTTAAAAACAACGTGGGCACATTAATCACAACTGACGAAGGACAAGACATGGAAAAAGCCATTATCTCAGGCATCGCCTTTAACCGTGACGAAGCAAAAATATCAATTCTTGCAGTGCCTGACCGTCCTGGGGTTGCCTCCTCTATCCTAAGCCCAGTAAGTGCTGCGAATATCGAAATTGATATGATTATCCAAAACATTGCAGAGCATGGATTGACCGATTTTACCTTTACCGTTAATCGGGGTGATTATGAAAAAACGCTTGAGATTTTACAAAAAAATCTTGCCGAAATTGGCGGTAAAGAAGTGCTTGGCAATAATAATGTGGTTAAAGTATCGTTGGTGGGTGTAGGTATGCGGTCACATGCTGGTGTGGCAAGCAAAATGTTTGAAACATTGGCAGAAAACAATATTAACATCCAAATGATTTCTACCAGTGAAATCAAAGTATCGGTACTGATTCAAGAAGAGTGTCTAGAAAAAGCGGTAAAAGCTTTACATACAGCATTTGGGTTAGACCGTGAAGAGGGTGAAAGCAAGGTTGCTGGACTCTAAAGCATTTGTAATTTTTATCAATTATTTGGGCTAATGGATAGATTTTTCTGTCGGTTAGCCTTTTTTATTTTGCCAATTGCATTATAATTACTACCTATTTTTTAATAATTTTTATTTTAAATTTGGGCTCAACTTGTTGTTATAGGTTCGTGTTTAATGACTTAAATATAATAGCGATATTTGAAACACGCTATTACCATTCTATGGTTTTTGATGCATTAAGTGATTAAATAACCGACACCCTAAAGAAATTTTAGATGATTTTGTGATAAAAACATTGTAGTATGAAAGCTCTTTATGCATTTGGGCAGCATAACGTATAGTTTTATCCATCTATACGGGCTTTTAATCGTCAATTTTTTAATTCATTTTTTAGCATCTATTACTTCTATAACAAGTTGCGACATAAGGAGTGTGACGCATGTTAATTTTAACTCGCCGTGTGGGCGAAACCTTAATGATTGGTGATGAAGTAAGCGTCACCGTACTGGGTGTCAAAGGTAACCAAGTCCGCTTGGGAGTGAATGCGCCAAAAGATATTGCTGTACACCGCGAAGAAATTTATCAACGTATTTTGCATGAAAAAACCGGTCAAGATACGGACTATCCTAACGAGAATAGCGGCTATGGTTACAGCAATTTTGATAACAATCGGCATTTGGAGACAGGTCGCAGTTATGCGACAGAACACAGTAGTGAGCGCCCTGAACGAATCGGTCTTAATTCAGAACGCCGATATCCAAGAGTGATACAGCGTACAGGTCAGTCGCAAGCCGCGCATTCGGGTTTTGGCTCAGAGCGTGTGCCATCAGGCAGTATGAATCATTTGGAAAATCGCAATTTTAATCATAGCTATGATAAGCAAGGTGTAGAGAACAACAGTAATTTTAATCAAAATTTCGACCCGTTTGACGAAGATTACTATAATCGTTAATAGTTAAGATTGTTAAATATAGTCAAATATTATTTAATAATATGTTAAAAATTTCCCCTAGATCACTAACCCTTGCTCGATGTGTGCATGATAGATTGGCTGATCTATTAAATAAAAGGTAATTAAATGCCCGCTGCTACTTCGCTAAAAGATCGGGAATTATCGCAATTGTTTACCCAATTGGATAAAGGTACAGCCAATTTTGCGCAAGTGCTTGGGTTTATTGAACGGCATTTTACTTATACGCCTGTGCCATTTATCAATGGCGAACTGCATAACGCAGCAGGCGAAAATGAAGGTAGCTGTAAAGTTTTTGGTCTAGCACAGTTATGTGGTCTAGATAAGCTTTCAACTCTAAAGTTATTTGCTGAACATTATCAAGCGGTTAAAGATGAACCAAAGGGCACCAATCATGCCAATATTCGCAATTTCTCATTTTTTGGTTGGCAAGGTTTTTTAATGCCGAAAAATTGCTTGGTTGCTAAATAAGGCCATTTTCAAATGTTAGATAAGCAGAAGGACGAAATGCATTTTCGTCTTTTTTTATACCTTTTTGCTTTGGCGTCTGTGCCGAAAAAATTGTTGTAATAATTGCCGACTGTCGTCTGCCATGAGTCCGTGTTCGATGTGCAAATGATGATTATAAAAACTGTGTTGTGCAAGGTTTTGCTGGCTGACAATCATGCCTGCTCGTGGCTCGGTGGCGGCAAAAATCAGCTTGGATACCCTAGCATGTATGATTGCCCCTAGACACATGGTGCAAGGCTCTAGGGTGACATAAAGCTCACAACCTTTTGGCAAACGATAATTTTTAGCCACTTGACAAGCACGACGGATAGCAACGATTTCGGCATGGGCTGTGGCATCTTGCGCTACAATCGGCTGGTTAAAACCCGTGGCGACGATGCGATTTTGATAGACCACTACGGCGCCGACAGGAACTTCGCCTTTACTTGCCCCATACTCAGCACAAGCAAGAGCGATTTGCATATAGCTATGTTGTAAAGCGGTAAAATTATTCATGGAAGTTATTGCGGTAAACGCCAATCAATCGGGGCTTTACCATGCGCGATGAGAAAGTCATTGGCTTTAGAAAAGGGCTTGGTACCAAAAAACCCGCCCCGATTAGCACCCAAGGGGGATGGGTGCGTGGCGGTCAAAATCAAGTGCTTATTGGTATCAATAAATCGCCCTTTTTTCTTGGCATAACTGCCCCATAAAATAAACACACAATGGTCACAGTGTGTGTTGACCGCGTCTATTACCGCATCAGTAAATTGCTCCCAACCTTTACCTTGATGACTTCCCGCCTGCTGCGCTTCTACCGATAATATGCTGTTAAGCAGTAGTACGCCTTGCTGTGCCCAATGGGTCAAATCCCCATGTCGAGAGGGCGCGATGCCCAAATCTGAGGACAATTCACGCAAAATATTTTGCAAACTGGGCGGCTTTGGGATCGCTTTTGGCACAGAAAACGACAAACCCATCGCCTGCCCCGCCCCGTGATACGGGTCTTGTCCAAGTATTACCGCTTTGACATTGGACAATGGCGTTAGATTAAAGGCATTAAACATTAAACTGCCCGCTGGGTAAATCGTTTTACCCTCGGCATAGGCTTGTTTTAAAAAGGCGCGAATATTTGCCATATTGTCACTGGTCAGCTCTTTGGCCAAGGCAGTTTTCCAATCCTCAGGCATTTTGACATTGGCTAAAATCGCTTGTTGTTGTTCGGTTAAATGGGAGGTCATGTGGTTCTCGTTATTTTTATCAACTAAAAAATTCAGTAGGGTAACGGGCTGATAGAAACTAGCTTATCATCTTAAATCAGTACATTAGTTTGCTTGTATACTAATTTGTACTAAAATTTAGAACACGCCTTAATTGTCTAACGAAAATTCTTCGGCATACGTATTCCATCCCAACTTGGTGCGGCAGGCTTCAAAAAAATCCACACCGATGGGATGTAAGAGCGAGAGTTTATTGGGGTGTTTGTGAATTAACAATCGCTGATTTTGATTGAGTGGCACAGAGGGCTTACCATCGGCACTTACCATCGGTTGGGTGCGATTGTCTTTGTGAATACGGATTTTGATTTCGCTATTACCACTCACCACAATTGGGCGACTAGAAAGCGTATGCGGATGCATAGGTACTAGGCAGATAGCATCCATACTCGGATGGACAATCGGACCACCACCCGATAACGCATAGGCTGTCGAGCCTGTTGGGGTCGCTGCAATCAGTCCATCACTATGTTGACGATACACATCTAGCCCATCGATTTTAAGATTAAAATCCAGCATATGCACTGATTTGCCCGCATGCAACACGACATCATTAAGCGCCATATCTTCATAAATCACATGGCTACCTTGCTTGATTGCCATTTTGAGCAAAAAACGATGCTCGATTTGGTATTGCCCATTTAAAATGGCCGAAAACTGTTCAGCAAACTTTTCGGGATGAATATCAGCCAAAAATCCCAACCGACCACGATTAACACCAACGACAGGCACGCCATATTTTGCCAGTACTTGGGCGGCATGCAGAAGCGAACCATCACCCCCTACCACCACGACCAAATCGCACTCACCGCCTAAACGGTTACGCTCCACAATCTGCACCTCACCCAACCGCTTAGCTTCCAACAAAGGCAACCGTACCGTCTGATGATCAATCAATAACGGTAAACCTTGGGCATGAAAAAAATCACACAATTGATAAATGGTTTGAATAATGGCGGTTTTATTGGCTCGCCCCATGATACCAATACGGCGAAACACAGGCGAGGAAACAGTGGGAAGAATTGAAGTCGTTGGCGGCATATGATGCTAGATTACTGAAGAAAGTGGCTATTTTAGCACAAGTTTAACACAAGATTTATCCATCTCTTGCGAATTTTGGAGGATAAATCTTGCAGATTATCGAGTAATACTGATTTAATCGATTAGCAAGGACTTATCAAGTCAAGGCAAGAGTCGCTCTTTAATCCACTCGCTACCCGTCCACGCATAGACAATACGGTCATGCATCCGATTAGGGCGACCTTGCCAAAATTCGATTTGTTCGGCAACTAATTGGTAGCCTCCCCAAAACTCAGGCATAGGTACGGCTTTGCCATCGTAGTGTTGAGAGATTTGCTCGAATTTGGCTTCCATGGTCTCCCGACTGTCGACTACGCCGCTTTGTGGTTCACTGACCCAAGCTGCAAGTTGGCTATCACGAGGGCGTTGGTGGTAGTAGGTTTCGGACTGTTCACGGCTAACCTTATAAACGTGTCCTGTGATTCGCACTTGTCGCTCTAAACTTGCCCAAAAAAATAACGCTTCGGCTTGCGGGTTGGCGGCTAAATCACTACCTTTGGCACTGTCATAATTGGTATAAAACGTTAAACCCACGCCATCTTTTTGACCATTTTGCCCAAGCTCGGTAATTTCTCGCATTAGCACAGTTCGTACGCTAGGTTGATTATCTCGCCCACAGGTGGCTAATGCAAATGCATAGGCCTCCCCTTGCTTGGCAGCGATGGCTTGTTGTATCCAAGTTTGCAATAACGGGTATGGTAACGTTGGCAAGTTATCTTCAAGTAATTGCCCTTGTTCATATGATTGCCGTTGATTGGTAAAATCGATACTCATTTTTTTCCTTATAATTATCAATAATTTATGCCATTTCTGCTTTGACCGCAGCCGCTAATTCATTGGCAAGCATATCACATTCAATTTCATCATCGCTTTCGACCATCACACGAATAAGTGGCTCTGTCCCTGACTGACGAATGAGTAGACGACCACGACCTTTTAGCTTATCTTCAGCTTGATTAAACTTTTCTACTAAGTTTGGAAAATTATATGGGTCTTGTTTTATTGGTAGGCGGACATTGATCAGTTTCTGCGGCAGTTCATTATAGCCCTTAGTGAGGTCACCCAATGTTTGATTGGTGTTAGCCAAGATAGCTAAAACTTGCAAGCCTGCCACTATCGCATCACCTGTTGTGGCTTTATCAAGGGTCAAAATATGTCCAGAAGATTCACCACCCAACGTCCAGTTATTTTTTTCCAAGCCTTGCATGACATAACGGTCACCGACTTTGGCACGTTCAAAAGCAATACCCTCTCGCTCAAAAGCCAGTTGTAACCCCATATTGGACATAAGTGTGCCCACCACGCCTTTGGCTTTTTGCTCACCTTTGGTGGCTAAAATATAGAGAATCACATCACCATCGACCAATTTGCCTTTTTCATCGACCATAATAATACGATCACCATCACCATCAAGCGCAATGCCCAAATCTGCTTGATTGGCTAAAACTGCTTGTTGCAATGCCGCAGGATGGGTTGAGCCAATATTGTCATTGATATTAGTACCGTTGGGATCAGTGCCAATACTAACCACATGCGCCCCCAATTCACGAAGCACTCTTGGGGCGACGCTATAACCTGCCCCGTTGGCACAATCGACAACAATTTTTAGGCGATTTAGGTTAAGATTATAAGGAAATGAACCTTTACAAAACTCGATATAACGCCCTTTGGCATCTTCAACACGAAAATGACGCCCCAATGCTTCAGGATTGTCTATATTGATATTTGTATGTTCAATTTCTGCCAGTTTTTCATTAATTGCTTGTTGCATGTCGTCAGAGATTTTTTTGCCTTCACTAGAAAAAATTTTTACGCCATTGTCATAAAATGGATTATGCGATGCTGAAATCACCACGCCCGCATCCGCATGAAAACTGCGGGTAAGATGCGCAATCGCAGGCGTAGGAATCACGCCAAGCATATGAACATCGACGCCAGCGGCATTAAAACCCGCTTGCAGACACGCTTCAATAACATAGCCAGATAGGCGAGTATCTTTGCCAATAATAACATTTGGGTGATGATTAGAGTGGTCAGTTCGGTTGTCGAGCAACACCTTGCCTGTGGCGTAGCCAAGTTTAATTAAAAATTGCGGATGGATAGGCATTTCGCCAAACTTACCTCGAATCCCATCAGTACCAAAATAACTCATATACGGTTTTTCCTATGTTTTAGTCGCAAATAGCATAGCAAAATTGCAGCAAAATTGCAGTTTTGATTGTGTGTTATTTCCTAGAATTAAATTACGGTTGGCTATTAGAGGCAGGCAGTTGAGCTAAAATAGCCTGCATGGGAATTTCTTGAAAACCACAACGTTTGATTTGCTCGTTGACAATGGGCAAAATAATAGTCAACTCTTGTTTTTCGTCAATTAAGGTTTTGATATGTTGAGCAGGTGCAGACTGATTAAAAGCGTCAATTTTGGCTTTATCGCTAGGATTAAGCGTCGGTGGTTGATCGCCCAATAACCCCATGCCAAAACGAATCGACTGCGTGGTAAAATCAAGTGCTTGCTTGCCTGTTTGACCACTATATATCTCGTCAAAGGCTTTTTTATCGGCAGCGGATTGTTTTTGGTCAAAAATCGCTTGCAGTTGCGGGGCAGCTTTTGATAAATCAGCTTGGATTAAACATGTGCGCTGGTTAGCGTCGAGTTGTTTTTCATCGGCATAGGCTGTCAGAATGCCACCCACCAGCATGGTGGACATAATTTTAGGATAAACTGACGATGAAAAGCTGTTTTGGGTGGTTATCCCTGTGATAGTTTGATTATTCGCTGATGCGCTAACTGAAGTCGTGGCAATAGTCGTGGCAATAGAAGCCATAGAATTAGTAATAGAGGCATCCGTGGGGGTGGTCGTCTGATTGGTATTTTTTTTATCACACGCACTAAGCATGAATAAGCAGCTTAGGGCGATGACAGAGAATTTTTGTGGATATATCTTCATAGATGACCCTGTAGGTTAGCAAGCATGATATAAGTGAAAAAGCCGAGCATAACCCGACTTTTCATTGTTCAAAATCCGTTTAAATTTACTTTAACACTTAGTTCACTCGATAGTTTGGCGCTTCTTTGGTGATTTGTACATCATGGACATGCGATTCTTGCATACCTGCCGACGTTACCCGTACAAATTGCGGTTTGCTGCGCATATCTTCAATGGTGGCACAGCCTGTATAACCCATCGAAGAGCGAAGACCGCCGCCTAATTGATTGACAATCGCAGCAACCGGTCCTTTGTATGGAACGCGACCTTCAATACCTTCTGGCACAAGTTTTTCTACCCCTTCTTTAGCGTCTTGGAAATAGCGGTCTGATGAGCCATTTGAACCAGACATAGCCCCCAAAGAGCCCATGCCACGATAAGCTTTATAATAACGACCTTGATAAAGCTCGACTTCCCCTGGCGCTTCTTCTGTGCCAGCAAGCAGTGAGCCCACCATAATACACGATGCCCCTGCCACAATGGCTTTTGCCATATCGCCAGAGAAACGGATACCACCGTCGGCAATCAGTGGAATGTCATTTTTTAAGGCTTCGGCGACATTGCTAATCGCTGAAATCTGTGGCACGCCCACGCCCGCAATGATACGCGTGGTACAAATCGAGCCAGGCCCAATACCGACTTTAACCGCATCCGCCCCCGCATCACGCAATGCAAGCGCGGCATCGCCCGTTGCAATATTGCCACCTATAACTTGAATTTGTGGGTAGTGCTTTTTGACCCATGCCACACGGTCAATGACACCTTTTGAATGTCCGTGAGCCGTATCAACCACAATCACGTCCACGTTAGCGGCAACTAATGCCTCAACACGAGCTTCAGTGTCTGCGCCTGTACCGACTGCCGCCCCGACACGCAGACGACCTTTGCTATCTTTAGCAGCATTGGGATTATTTTCAGCCTTGGTAAAGTCATTAACCGTAATCAAACCTTTTAGGGCAAAATGATCATCCACCACAATCACTTTTTCAATGCGATGTTCATGCAGTAAACGTTTAATATTTTCTTGGCTTTCACCTTCTTTAACTGTGATCAGTTTGTCTTTTGGTGTCATGATATTGCTGACAGGCTGTTCAAGGTTGGTTTCAAAACGGATATCACGATGCGTCACGATACCCACCACTTGACCATTTTGCACCACAGGCACCCCGCTAATTTTATTTTCGCGAGTAATACGTAATACTTCCCCTACGGTAACATCCGGTGTTACGGTAATTGGGTCAGCAACCGTACCTGCTTCAAATTTTTTGACATGGCGAACTTGGCGAGCTTGGCGAGCGATATCCATGTTTTTATGAATAATACCCATGCCGCCTAATTGTGCCATCGAAATTGCCATTTTGGCTTCAGTTACAGTATCCATCGCAGCCGAAATCAGCGGTAAGTTTAGGGTGATATCTCGGGTAAGATGAGTTTTTAGGTCAACCGTTTTTGGCAAGACTTCAGAATAAGCAGGGAGCAAAAGCACATCATCAAAGGTGAGTGCTTCATCGACAATTCTTAACATAGTGACCTCGTTTATCAATAAATTTTGGAGCGATGCCAACATCAAAATTTCAACAGCCAAAAAACCGCAAAAGGCTGAACAGTTTCCTGCCCAGCCTTTTGCGTTAGCGTGTTGTCATTTGTCGTTTCAATTGACACCATTAAATAAGTTTTAAAATTAACCGCATATTGTACTTATTTAATGGCTATTCGTCAAACCAATTTTTTAAATTCTCCGCCATGTTGTCCCATTTTTACCATCTTCCAGTTCAATACCTTGAGCTTTTAAGTCATTACGAATTTGGTCGGCTTTGGCAAAGTCTTTGTTAGCTTTGGCGTGTTTGCGCGCTTCGATTTGGGCTTCGATCTCGCCATCGCTTAAACCGCCACTTTCACCGATTTGAGCTTGTAAAAATTCGCTTGGATTAAGCTGTAAAATGTTTAGCGGTTTTGCCAAGTCTTTGAGTAAATTCGCCAATGCCACCGCTTGGGCATCGCCTTTAGGCGTGGCTAAATTCACGGCTTTATTGATGTCACGAACAAGGTTAAACAGTAGCGCAATCGCCCCCGCCGTATTAAAGTCGTCATTCATGGCTTGGTTAAAGGCGGTTTGGTAATCATTGTTTATTGTAATCGCTTCATTCATGCTTAGGCTTTCCACCGATTTTAACGCTTGATACAGACGCGTTAAACTGGTGTGTGCTTCTTTTAACGCGGTATCCGAGAAATTCACAGGACTTCGGTAATGGCTGGATAAAATAAAAAAGCGAATTGTTTCAGGGTGAAACGCTTTCATCACATCCCGAATGGTAAAAAAATTGCCAAGCGATTTTGACATTTTTTCGCCATCAACATTGATAAAGCCAACGTGCATCCAGTTATTGGCGTAGGTTTTGCCCGTTGCTCCTTCCGATTGGGCAATTTCATTCTCGTGGTGTGGAAACTGTAAATCATGCCCACCACCATGAATGTCAAAGGTTTCCCCAAGGCAGCAGGTACTCATCGCCGAGCATTCGATATGCCACCCAGGACGACCCACGCCCCACGGTGACTGCCATTTGGTCTCTTGCGGTTCATTTTCTTTTGCGGCTTTCCATAGCACAAAGTCAAACGGATTTTTTTTGTCGGTCTCGCCCCCTGCTCCTGTAAACAGCACCCGCTCACTTGCCCCTGCTTGCATATCGGCAAGTTTACGTTTTGACAGCTTGCCATAGTCGGCAAAATTTTCCACCGCATAATACACATCGCCCGGCCCATTTAAGGAGTTACCTTTATAGGCTAAATTTTTATCCATCAAGGTTTGGATAAGGTCTTGCATTTGGTCAATAAAGTCGGTGGCTCGTGGTTCGCGATTGGGGCGTTCGCAGCCAAGTTTATCGGCATCCTCGTGCATGGCTTGGATAAAGCGCTCGGTCAAGGCAAAGATAGTTTCGCCGTTTTCGTTGGCTCGGTTGATGATTTTGTCGTCAATGTCAGTGATGTTACGCACGTAATTGACATCATAGCCAAGATGACGCAGCCAGCGTACGACGATGTCAAAACCTACCATCACCCGAGCGTGCCCGATATGACAATAATCATAGACGGTCATGCCGCACACATACATTCCGACTTTGCCTGCGTGAATGGGCGTAAAGGGACGTTTTTGTCCGCTCATAGAGTCGTAAATCATGATAGGCATTGGTTGTGTCATAAGGCACCTTTAAGTGTAAGAATATTTTAGTCAATCATTTATGATACCGAAATTTTCCCAAAAGTGCTATGATTTGGTATCTTTGAATGTGATAAGTATTAAAAATGGGCAATCGACTATCTAAAATTTATACTCGTACCGGCGATGACGGCACAACGGGTATGGCAGACGGCTCACGGCTGTCAAAAGCTGATTTACGCTTTGATGCGATGGGAAACGTGGATTTATTAAACTCGCAAATCGGTCTGTTACGTGGTTATTTAATACAAGCAAATCATCGGGAATTTGATGACAAACTCAGCCGAATTCAGCACCAGTTATTTAACCTTGGCGGCGAACTTGCGATGCCAGCATACAAGGGTATTTTGGCTGACTATGTCGCCGAGCTTGAATGCCAAATTGATGAATGGAACGAGAATTTACCACCGCTCAAGGACTTCATTCTACCGGCAGGCTCGATTGCCACCAGTCAAGTGCATATCGCTCGTTGTCTAGCACGAGATAGTGAGCGATTATTGGTGGCATTAAATGAACGAGATGGCAATGTGTCGACTGTGAGTTCGCAATTTATCAATCGGTTATCTGACTGGCTATTTGTGCTCGCTCGTGTGGTGGCACGCTTAGATGGCGGTAAAGAAGTTTTATGGGATAAATTGACACTACAATAACCAACCTCACTTATTTTATGCTTAACTTTAACCAACTAACCTTTCAAATAGCTGATAAAATACTGATCCATCAAGCGGCAGGGCAAGTGTTGCCGCATGATTTTATTTTATTAACCGGACAATCAGGCAGTGGCAAATCATTACTACTAAAACTGTTGGCGTCATTGTTGCCGATAAGTTCGGGTCATATGACGTTAAATGATAAAACTTTGCAACAACTAACGCCTGCGGTCTGGCGTTCGCAAGTGGCGTATCTTGCTCAAATGGGTGAAATGATTGAAGGCACGGTTTTGGATAATCTAAAACTGCCTTTTTTATTAAAATTTCATCAAAATCAAACCTTTAACCTTGACTGGCATCTGCAACATTTAGCCCAACTCGGCAAATCCGACAATTTTTTGCAACAAGACAGCCGTGTGCTATCAGGCGGCGAAAAACAGCTTGTTAATCTGCTTCGTACCCTTCAACTGCAGCCTGCTGTTTTATTACTTGATGAGCCAACCGCCTCGCTTGATAATACAACCACTCACCAAGTCGAAACATTCATTACCCATTGGTATAACACCCATCCTGCCGCAACAGTTGTATGGATAAGCCATGAACCGACGCAAATTCAGCGACTGTTAGACTTTGGGACGAGACATTGGCAGATGTCACAGGGGCAATTGCAATGCTAATATTGGTGGCAAGTGCGATGGCAACCATCAGCTATCAGCAAGTTGCCTTGGCAAGTGTGGCTTTATTACTAGTCATAGCGATTAGTGCATGGCTTGGCTTGGGCATTGTTAAAGAACTTATGATTGCCAGTCTACGTACCGTTATACAATTGAGTTTGATTGGCTTGGTTTTGGCATGGATTTTTGCCCGTGAACAATGGTATGAAGTCTTAGCTATTTTGACGTTTATGACCTTAATCGCCAGTATCGCTGCCAAAAATCGGGTAAAAAAACCTTATCAAGGCTTGATTTGGGATACACTGACAGCGGTGTTTGTCAGTAGTTGGGTGGTGGCGATTTTTGGTGGTTGGTGGGTACTTTCTACGCCGCATCACGCTTGGTTTCTTCCGCAAGTGATGATTCCGCTGTTGGGATTGATTTTGGGCAATTCGTTGACCGCCGTTTCGCTATCCATGAACCAGCTGGTCAATAGTCTACACCGTGAGCAAGCCATGATAAATAGCTTGTTGGCATTATCTGCGTCACCATGGGAAGCCGCTCGTGGCTATGTGGTCGCTGCGATTCAAAACGGCATCACGCCCACCATTAATAGTATGATGGTGGTGGGTTTGGTAAGCTTGCCAGGGATGATGACGGGGCAAATTTTGGCAGGCGCTAACCCGCACCAAGCGGTGTTATATCAGATTATTACCATGTTTTTAATCGCCACCAGTAGCACACTGGGCTGTACCATTGGCACGTTGCTGGTGTTTCGGCGGTTTTTTAATGCCGACTGGCAATGGGTATTACCGCCTAGCCCTGCCCCAAAATCTTAGTCTAGATGGCTCAATTATAGTTCGTCAAGCCACGCCATCTGAATGGCTTCAAGTTGTTTTTCGGTAGATTTTTCGGGATTATCGTCAAATTCATCAAGCTCGGTGACATAACGGTGCAAATCGGTAAAGCGGATATATTGCACATCGACATCGGGGTATTTTTCGGCAAGTTGAATGGCGATTTCAAGGGTGTCGTTCCATTTTAAAGACATAAGTTTTCCTTGTTTAAGGTCTTTGAAGTTGTTAAATGTCTAAAGTACACCGATTATAACAAATAAAAACCCCGATTTCATAATCAGGGTTTTTTAAACATAAGGCAAAACATTTCAGGATGACATTTAGTGGCGTGTGACATTTAGTGGCCTGTGCCATTGAGATGGCGAATCATGTCTTCCACCACTTTTTTAGCATCACCAAAAATCATCATGGTTTTATCCAGGTAAAATAAACTATTATCCAATCCTGCGTAACCCGTGCTCATTGAGCGCTTAATCACCATCACGGTTTGGGCTTTGGCTGCTTCAAGTATCGGCATACCAAAAATCGGGGAGTTTGGGTCGTCTTTAGCCGCAGGATTGACCACATCATTTGCCCCGATGACTAGCACCACATCTGTACCCGCAAAGTCGGAGTTAATTTCATCCATTTCAAGAATGTCTTCATAGGGAACATCCGCTTCTGCCAACAAGACATTCATATGCCCCGGCATTCGCCCTGCCACGGGGTGGATGGCAAAACGCACGTTGACACCTTCTTCTTTTAGCATCTCGTACAATTCTTTGACCGCATTTTGGGCGCGCCCCTGCGCCATACCATAACCCGGCACGATTACCACGCTGCTAGAATTTTCCATCATAAAGGCCGCATCTTCCGGTGAGCCTGTACGATAGGTTTTTGGCGTATTGTCTTCTTCTGATGCGGCACTTGTAGCGCTGGTAATGCCGCCAAATAGCACATTAAGTAGAGAGCGGTTCATGGCTTTACACATGATATACGATAAAATTGCTCCCGATGAGCCAACGAGCGAGCCTGCGATAATGAGCATACTGTTGCCAAGGGTAAAACCAATCCCTGCGGCTGCCCAGCCCGAAAATGAATTTAGCAATGACACCACCACCGGCATATCACCGCCGCCAATGGGTGCAATCCACATCCAACCAAACACCACCGCCAAGGCCGTCATGGCATAAAAGGCCGTCATTGACTCTGTGGTAAAATATAGCACCCCATAAACCAGCATCGCGATAAATAAGATTGCCTGTACTGGTTTGACCCAGCCGCCTTTGAGGGTTTTTGCCCATGGTTTTGCCGCCAATTTACCGAAGGCAAACATCGAGGCAGAAAAGGTAATTGCCCCAATAAAACAGCCAACGAACAGCTCAAAACGTCCAACCGTGTCATGTTGCACCCCCGTATGTAACACGCTTGCCAACGCAATTGCCACGGCTGATAGCCCTACCAAAGAGTGCATCAATGCAACGGTTTCAGGCATTTGGGTCATTGCCACCGTACGCGCTTTCCAAGTACCGACAATTGCTCCCAAAATCATCGCCCCGATAATCAACACAAATACAGGACTTGGGGCAAGAAAAAATGTGGTACCAATCGCAATTGCCATTGCAATCATGCCAAAACGATTGCCACGAATGGCAGTTTTGGGACTGGATAAACCACGCAAAGTCAAGATAAACAAAACCGCCCCGACCAAATAAAACCAATCCGCGTGAGCCGCTACCCAATTCATATTTTCATTCATCAAGCGTCTCCTTGGCTTTTGGCTTTTGATTTATCCTTGGATTTAAACATGGCAAGCATTCGCTCAGTCACAGCAAAGCCACCAAAAATATTGATACTGGCTAAAAATACCGCAAATGCCCCCAACAAGCTGGTAGGCGTGAATAAATGACCCTCAATGGTCACTGTCTGCAGCATCGCACCGACAATCACGATACTAGACAATGCATTGGTAACCGCCATTAATGGCGTATGTAAGGCAGGTGTCACGCCCCACACCACATAATAACCCACGAAAATTGCCATAATAAAAATGCTAAAAATTGCCACAAATGGCGTCGCTGCTGTCGCAGTCGCTAAAATTGTCAACAACATAAAATCTCCTAACTTTTAACAAGGTAAATGAAAATTAGGTTAGCGACTGGCTAACAATACCTGCCCTTGGTGAGTAACCAGCAAGGCTTTTTGAATTTCATCGTCTGGGTTTAACGCAAATGCTTTATTTTCATCAACCAAGGTGGCAAAGAAGTTGTATAAATTATTGGCATATAAAGCCGATGACTGAGCCGCCAAGGTGGAAGGAATATTGGGTGTTCCCATAATGGTCACACCGTTGGGCGTGACGATATGTTGACCCACCACCGAGCCTTCAACATTACCACCCGTTTCGACCGCCATATCTAAAATCACCGAGCCCGACTTCATTTTGTCAATGGTCGCTTGGTGAATTAGACGTGGAGCATTGCGTCCTGGCACCTGCGCGGTGGTAATCACGATATCGGCTTGACTCACCGCTTTATCCACCACGGCAGCTTGGTCTTGAATATATTGCTCAGACGGTGTCCACGCATAGCCGCCTGTCGATTTTGCTTTGGCTTTTTCTTCCTCGGACATAGGCACATCAAGCCATTTACCGCCTACCGACTCCACTTGGTCACGCACACTGGGGCGTAAATCACTCGCCTCAACCACCGCCCCCAACCGCCGAGCGGTCGCAATCGCCTGCAAGCCCGCAACCCCCACGCCCAAAATCACCACACGCGCAGGCTTCACTGTGCCTGCCGAGGTCATAAACATGGGAAAGGGACGCCCATATTCATTCGCTGCTAAGATCACGGCTTTATAACCCGCTAAATTGGCTTGTGACGACAGTACATCCATATTTTGTGCCCTTGAAAGCGTACGCGGCAATAATTCCATTGCATACACACTCGCCTGTTGCTTGGCATAATCGGCCAAATGCGCGTTACGATAGGGATTCATCATACCGATAACAATGGCATTTGGTTTTAGTTGCACTATCTGCTCGACAGGCAAACTATTCACCGTCAATACCACATCGCTACCTGTGATAGCATTTTCCACAATCTTAGCGCCGGCTTGTTCAAGTGCCGCATCAAAAATAAATGCGCCTTGCCCTGCCCCACGCTCAACCACCACGTTATGCCCAAGTTTAATCAATTTTTTAATCGTATCGGGTGTGATGGCAATCCGTTTTTCATACATGGCATTGTCTTTTGGGACACCGATTTGCATAGATACTCCTTGTAATTGCCTAACTAAAGTGACAATCCCAAACTTTTAGTGAATGTTAAGATTTCAACAATTTATCATCGTGTTATAAAATAGCTAAATGACTAAATATTTACCATAACGAAAATTTATTATGCCTAAGCCTAACGAATTTTGAAAAAAGTCTCTGTGACTGGTAAGTTTACAAAAAGTTATAACTTATTTTTTATTGATGAATTTTATTTTTATATAAAAAAACGCTTAACATGAAGCGTTTTGTTGACTATGGTTTGATTGGTTAACTACATCTTGCCGGACTTCAAATACCTCAAAATCCTTGGCAAGCCAGCAATTGCCTCGATAAAATTGCTCGACTTCCGCTCGGATATGTCCCATATTGGGCGTTTTATCGTCCATATTTTCAAATGGCTGATAGCGTCCGCTAAAATGCGTCAAGATAATGTTGGGTACACCCGCCGCCTCGGCGAATTCTGCCACTTGCCTTGCGGTACTGTGTTGGGGATCAAAGCCGTCGGTTTTGCTTTTCACCTTTTCGGCGATGTCATGCGTATATGTTGCCTCATGTACCAACAACCCGACATCGTGAACAAAGGGCTTAAGCAAACTTGGCGTATCATTATCGCCACCTACAATGATGGCAGTTTGCTCGTGTTGATGCACAATAAAATCGTTTGCCAATAACGTTTCGCCTGTTTCAAGGGTAATGTTTTCGCCACTTTGCAATTTGCCCCACAGCGGACTTGGGGCAAGACCAATTGCCCGCAATTTATCGGTCAGCAATTCCACGCTATCAATCGTTTGGCAAATTTTGAAGGCATGGCTTGGCACACGATGCGATAAACTTATTGGCTCAATCGTAAGGTGGTGATTGGCGTTAAATGACACGCTGATTGTTTCAAACCCCTGTTCTTTCTTTAGCGACTCTAAGGCAATAAACGCTATCGGATACGGAAAAAACAATTCGGTGGTGATGGTGAGTGTATCTAGCAGTTTACCAATCGCTTGCGGGGCTATGATTTTAAGCGGTGCGGTACGCCGACTCATACCCATACTTGATAACAGCCCAGGTAGACCATAGCAATGGTCACCATGCACATGGGTGATACAAATCATTTCAAGGTTTGACAGCGATAACGGCGTATGCAAAATCTGCTGCTGTGTCCCTTCGCCACAATCGATTAACACCCATGGCGTGTTTTTAGCTTTGCTTTGCGGATTGATAAGCGAGACGGCTAAGGCGGTGACGTTGCGTTGTTTGGTCGGCATACCCGCCGATGTGCCCAAAAAAGTAAGTTTTAACATGCGGTATCCTATCATTAATCACGCTGACTTATTATATTAAGCTGGTTTAAATCAGCCATTTATCATAAAGCGCTTTAATAGCTTTGTCGAAATATTTATGGTTGGATACTTAGCCAAATTTGGTGAGTGAAGTTTGGCCAAGCGTGGATAAAACGCCCCATTACAGTGGCGAATAGCCTGATGAAAGCGGTCAGTCTATGCTATAATTTTAGCTTAGTTTTTATATATTCAAACACTTGTTTGCTATGATAAAGGAAAAGCCATGCCAAAAGCGTTAATCATTGATGATGAAGTCGATTTATGCCGCCTAATGCAGATGACGTTAAAGCGGATGCAGATTGAGTCAATGGTGGCTTATGATTACGCAACAGCCGTTAATTTTTTGGCACAGCACAGCTTTGATTTTTGCTTGACCGACTTACGCCTGCCTGATGGCTCGGGTTTAGATATTGTCAAACTGATTGCCAAAACCTACCCTGCCACGCCGGTTGCGGTGATTACCGCGCATGGCAGTATGGACTTGGCGATTGAGGCTTTGAAGCTTGGTGCTTTTGATTTTGTCAATAAACCGCTTGAATTGCCACGCTTGCGTCAACTGGTGGAAAATGCTATCAAAGTGGCTCATGATGCCCAAGAGCAACAAACCGAAGAAACGCCCGACTTGTTTGCCGACACGCTGATCGGTCAGTCCCCTGCGATTTTACAACTCAAAGCAACCATCCAAAAACTCGCCCGCAGCCAAGCGCCAGTTTTTTTGTGGGGCGAATCTGGAACAGGAAAAGAGGTGGTTGCCAAGCTGATTCATCAATTAAGCCCAAGAAGCTCGGCAAGTTTTGTGCCGGTTAACTGTGGGGCGATACCCTCAGAGCTGATGGAAAGTGAGTTTTTTGGGCACAAAAAGGGCAGCTTTACAGGGGCAACATCCGATAAGGAAGGCTTGTTTCAACAAGCCAATGGCGGTACGTTATTTTTGGACGAGGTGGCGGATTTGCCGTTACCCATGCAAGTCAAACTACTACGAGCCATTCAGGAAAAAAAGATACGCCCGATTGGTAGCACGCAAGAAATTGCCGTGGATGTTCGTCTGTTATCTGCCACGCACAAAGATTTAGCAAAATTGGTTGAAAAAGGCGAATTTCGCCAAGATTTGTACTACCGTATCGATGTCATCGAGGTCAAACTTCCCAGCCTTAATGACCGCCGTGATGATGTGCCGATGCTTGCCGAGCATTTTTTGCAATTGATTGCCAAAGATTGGGGGCTTGAACACACGCCCGAATTGACCAAAATTGCCAAACAAGCCCTCTTAAGCCATTCGTATTCGGGGAATGTTCGCGAATTGCGTAATATTTTGGAGCGAGCAATCACATTGTCAGATGGCTTGCAGATTGACGCACCGCATCTTAACTTACAGCCCAATGCAAATCATACCCTTGCATCGGATGGTTTACACTCTACTTATCCACAGCTCGTTATTGACACTGATGCCGGCCTATTAGACCAGCCACCTCAAAACGGCGAAGATTTGCCAATTTTGCCTGTTTCTAGTGAGCCAGCTAAACAAAACAAGGTGATGACAGCCACTACCCTACATAGCACCCTTGGACCATCTGGCCAAAAAACCATCAACGCTTCGGCATACGGCACGGGAAATTTTGATGCCAACATCACCATCAAGCCTAGTATCACTGTTGCAAAGCCCAAGCAAAACGACAATATCATCCAGACTCTGCCACCGATGTCGGCTAATATCATGTCACCTACCCCAACCCCAGCGCCGCATATCTGCAATACTCCATCCACACTGGTTGCCGCGCCCAATCTTACCCATTTACCGTCTGAAGGCTTAGAAGGGTATTTACTGAATCAAGAACGCCAGCTTATCATGGCGGCGCTTAATCAAAGCGGCGGCAATAAAACCCAAGCGGCTAAATTACTAAATACGACCTTTCGCTCATTACGCTATCGCATGAAAAAATTGGGAATCGGTGGGTGTGAGGAGTGATTTTTTGACTACTTTTTAAATGAAGTCAGCCAAAAACTCTAATGGTTGGGTGCGGGCTAAATTTGCCAATCCTGCTTTATCGTAGCTTGGTAATGGAAATCGTCGTGCCACGCCAAACCAATTGACGGCTTTATCCAACTTGATAAACGCCTGTCCTTTTTCATCGATGAGCTTTTGATTAAGATCGTCAATAGTGTCCAAGCTGACGGGCTGAATCGCAATAATATCGATATCTAGTGTCACCAATGGCTTGGCAAATTGTCCACGATTGGCTTGTTGTTCAATGGCTTTGGTAAGTTGAACCACATCCAAATAACTGGTGGCTTGATGTAATACCCAAAAAGCGACTTGGTTATGATAATCAATATAGGATGAGGCGTGACAAGTTGCCAATTGCTTGGCATCACTTGGGCTGACTGAGGTTGAGCTGACATAAATATTTCCAAGCCTACTTAGCTGTTGCCGAGCAATTGCTAAATTTTTGGTAGGCTGTTGATTACTGGCGAGCGATAATATACAGGCTTGTATCAATAAATGGCTGGGCTGTGGCATGTGCTTTTCAATTTGCATAAAAATATTTGCTTAGGCTATTTTTATATATCCCATTTTTCATTAGTTTTGTAAAAAACGGGTAATTTTTACCCCCACGCTGTCCGCTTCTTTGATGGCGGTGGGTTTATGAATGGTGACTGTCACTTTTTCGGGGGCAAATTCGGTCAAAATCATGGTCGCTACCAATTGAGCCAAACGCTCTAGCAAGGCAACTTTGTTAGCGATGCTCACTTCTGCCACCCGCTCACTCACGCTTTTGTAGTTTATGGCGTCTTTAATATCATCGGTTTGCGAGGCTTGGTATTGACAGCCAACCATTTCAATATCAAAGATGAGCGGTTGGGTAATCTGTTGTTCCCATTCAAATACGCCAATCACCGCATCGACTTTTAACCCTTTAATAAATACGGTATCCGTCGAATTGCCTGTCAAGGTTGCAGGCGTGGGGCGGTTACTCACTTTTGCCAACGCATCGGCAGCCGAGTATAACGATTCGTGCATGGTCATAGGGTTCTCACTCTGATTATGTGTTACCTTTATTATGGGTTATAAATTCCTAATTTTTGCGATTTTTTATCAAATCATAGCTAAAAAAAGCCAAGCCTGTCCAAATAAAGGCGAACGTCACCATTTTACTAATATTAAACCGCTCATGATACAACCAGATCGCCAATAAAAAAATCATCGAGGGGGTCAAATAATTCATAAAGCTTAACAAGCTATAGTTGACCATTTTGGTGGCTTTATTAAACATGAGTAGCGGTATCAAAGTAATCGGACCTGCCAACATCAACAAAAAAATCGAAGGCGACGCCCAAAACGCCAAGTGGCTACTTGCCACATCGTGCATGGCAAACCAAGCGAGAAATACAGGCACCAAAATCGCGGTTTCGATAAACATCGCTGACAATGCATTAAGTGGCGTGTGGCGATGCATTAGCCCATACACCGAAAAACTACTGGCAAGCAGCAGCGATACCCACGGCAATTTACCAAGCATCACAAGTTGTATGGCCACGCCAATGGCAGCAAGTAGAACGGCAAGCCATTGTAACGGGCGTAATCGCTCTTTTAACACCACAAGCGACAGCAAAATTCCCATCAAAGGCCCGATGTAGTAGCCAAGACTTGCTTCTAAAATTTGGTTATGGTTAACCGCCCACACATATACCAGCCAGTTAATCGAGATAATTGCCCCCGAGATGGCGGTAAATAGGAGCCATTTGGGATTTTGTTTGATGGTGGTCAGCCATTGCCACTGTTTGGTAATAACTAAAATTGCCAAAATGGTAAAAAATGTCCAAATAATACGATGCCCGATGATCTCAGTGGCGTCATAATTTTTGAGCAATTTAAAATACAGCGGAAAAAATCCCCAAATCAAAAAGGCGGTTAAGGCAGTGACGATACCTTTGGGTGTGGTCACAACGTTAGGTCTTTCGTGGTCACTGATATCCACCGCCCTTGTCGGCAGTTCGCTATTTATCGTAGTGATTTCGGTATTTTGCTTATTCATTTCTTATTTTTCAACTGGCGTCTATGTGTCAACGATGTTTACCACCATTTATACAAATAAATAGACAGCCCACTAAATCCCCATTATCAGATAAATGTTCCAATAAAAATTCTATAATTCGGATGATATTTGAACGTGGAATAATCCATTAAGCGGTTTCTACTTTCACATTTAATCCCGCTTTATTGACAAGTTGGGCAAAGTTTGGAAAACTGGTATTCACCGTTTCGGTACCATGAATGGTAATGGTATCACTTGCCCGCAGGCTTGCCACAGTAAAGCTCATCGCAATGCGATGGTCGTGGTGACATTCAATTTCACCGCCGCCAAATACGGGCTGCCCATTTTGGGCTAAGTCGCCCTTTCCGATAATCTCAATGCCATCATCCAGTACCGTACACTCAATGTCCAAGGTTTTTAGCCCATCCGCCATGACTTGAATACGGTCAGATTCTTTTACCCGCAATTCTGCCGCCCCATGTAGGACGGTTTTGCCCGTAGCACAACTTGCCGCGATAAACAACACAGGAAATTCATCAATCGCCAGCGGGACAAGGTGTTCGGGAATGGTGATACCTTTTAGTTTAGACGATTTTACTACCACGTCAGCGACCGGCTCACCGCCGACCACGTTTTCATTGTGTAAGCTGATAGCTGCGCCCATCAGTTTTAAAATATCAATCACGCCTGTGCGGGTGGGATTAATGCCGACTTGTTTAATGGTAACGTCGCCTTGCTTGGCAATCGCCCCTGCCACCATAAAAAACGCCGCACTTGAAATGTCCGCCGGCACCGCAATGTCGCAAGCGGTCAATTCACCGCCCCCTGTTACGCTGATTTTATTACCATCTTTGCTGACGGGATAACCAAAAGCGGTGAGCATACGCTCGGTGTGGTCACGGGTGACTTCTGGCTCGGAAATCGTGGTTGTACCTTCTGCCCACAGTCCCGCCAACAATAAGCAAGATTTGACTTGCGCGGACGCCATTGGCATATCGTAAGTAATCCCTTTTAAGGTTTGATTACCGGTAATACTCACCGGTGGCGTGCCTTTTTCGCCCGTGGTTTGCACTTTTGCGCCCATTTTCCGTAAGGGTTTGGCGACACGCTCCATCGGTCGTTTGGATAGACTGGCATCGCCTGTCATCACGCTGTCGAATTTTTGAGCGGATAAAATCCCCGATAATAACCGCATACTGGTGCCTGAGTTGCCCATATACAGCGGGGCTTTGGGGGCTTTTAAGCCATGCAACCCCACGCCATGAATCACCACCTTATCGCCATCACGCTCGATTTTTACACCCATATCGACAAAGGCTTGTAAGGTCGATAACGCATCCTCCCCCTCTAAAAAGCCTGTCACCGTGGTCACGCCATTGGCAAGGCTACCAAACATAATTGAGCGATGCGAGATGGATTTATCCCCTGCGACGGTGTGGGTGCCGGTAAAGGTGGTCGATGGGGCGATAATATAGGTTTGTTTCATAGCGGTCAGTTCCATTTGTTTGGCGTATTGGTGGTTATTGAGCATATGTCCAAAGTGACGGCGAGCATGGCGGGCTTCGGTCAGTTGGGCAATGATTTGCGGTGAGTTATCCTGAATGATTAAATTTTTTAATTGGGTTAAATGGCATTCATAGTCATCAATGGCTTGTAAAATGGCGGTTTTATTTGCCAAAAAAATATCGTGCCACATGGTCGGGTCGCTGGCGGCAATCCGGCTAAAATCCCGAAATCCGCCTGCCGCATAGCGAAAGATATTCAAGTTATCATTGTGATTGGCAAGTTGGGTGACCAGATTAAACGCCAATAAATGCGGTAAATGACTGGTATGGGCTAGCACTCGGTCATGGTCGGCAGGCGACATTTCACTGACTTCTGCCCCGATGGCTTGCCAAAGTGCGGTGATTTTAGTAACAGCATCACGTTGCGTCGTTGGCTCGGGGCAAATAATAATGTGGCGATGGTTAAACAAGTTGCCATCTCGAGCCTGTACGCCCGAATTTTCCGCCCCGGCGATGGGATGGGCGGGGACAAAATTAAAATCAGCAATGCCGATATCAATGCAAGCTTGGTGAGCCGCTTCGATGATGTTTTGCTTGGTGCTACACACATCGGTAATAATACAGTTATCCGCTAGCATGTTTTGTTGTTGGGCGGTGGCAAGTTGGCGAAAAATCGGTAACACCGCCTTGACAGGCACGGCAATCACGATTAAATCACAGTCGGTTAGTACCTCGGCAAGGACGGTTGAGCCTTTTACGATTAAGCCGTCTTGTAAGGCAATATCTAGGCTGGCTTGGTGAAAGTCACAGGCGACGATTTGGCGGGCGAGATGGTGGTCAAGCACGGCTTGTGCCAGACTTGCCCCGATCAGTCCTAAGCCGATAATACATACTTTTTGGAACATTTTTAGAAAATTTTACCTAGTTGTAACAATATTATTTTGGTATGGATGTTAGCATTCATTTTAGCAATGCTACTGTACTACATTTTGTCGAAAAATACTTGAAGAATCACGCGCTTCCGATCAGCCCTTTTTGCTGCATATTGCGGTACACAATTACCACCACCACCAAATTAAATAAAAATACTGCCAAATGTACCCAATCAAACGGCTTTACCACCAAATAATATAACTCAACCGGTACAAAAATCGCATAGCCTAACACGCTATACCAATACGCCCACGTTTTATCTTTATATAAGCCATACGCCTCAATAAACCGCAAAAGCGCATAGCCTACCACCATCGCAAACGCCTTTTGCCAATTGCTATTTGCCACACTTGCCAAATGGTTCAAATTATCAATTTGCGCGGCAAGTAACGAGCCAAGCAACTGATGCAAAATATAGGTAAATTGTGCGACCAAAGACGGCAATTTGTCATGCCACAAAAAAACCATTAAGGCAAAAATTAGCGCAAATCCGCCTTTGATAATCTCATAAACCGATACCAAAATAATTGACTGATTGGGTCGGCTTGCGGATTTTGGCTCAACATGAGATGGCGGTATCGATGAATGAAAAATAGACAAAACAATATCCTAACTGATAAAAGATAAAACGTGTTAAAAAATTTGGCTTAATAAAATTAACGTTCGCCTACTTGCGCTAAAATAGCGTACAATAGACATTCAATTACTTAACCTTTACTGTTATGACTCGAGGTCATTATGAAAAAATTGATTGTTACTCTTATTGCTAGCAGTGTGGCATTATCATCGATAAGGTACGCTTGTGGCGGGCATAAACACCGGCATGTTGACACCACAAAATCTGCTGCTACCCAACAAAAATAATGCCAATTTTTCAAAAAAGCGACCCATTTTGTGTCGCTTTTTTTAGAATTAGAAAAATACGTTTTCGATCTTACCTGTCAATTCGCTATTGATAAACGGCGTATTTTTACCTTGTGATAGCATGCTGTCTTTGCTGACTGTCCAGGTTAAATTCGGGTCGATCAGCACCGCACCGCCTTTTTGTTGATAAATTTCTGTAATGCCGGCAATGTTGGCAGGGTTTAGACAGACTTTTTCCACCAGTTGTTCGGCCGTCAAAACGCCATTTCTTACCAATTCACAGCCCAATCCCATAAAGGTATCAAAGTTGCTAATCCCTGCTTTACACTCGGCAAACGGGGCTTGTTTGGCGGTTTTGGCAAGGGGTTCGTGATGGCTACAAATCGCATCAATCGTACCATCTTGCAATCCTTCGAGCAGGGCTTTTTTGTCGGTATTACTGCGTAACGGCGGTAATACATAGGCAAGCGAGTTAAAGCCAATCAAGGCATCATCAGTCAAGTGCAGTTGGTGCATGGCGACATCACAGGTGACAGGCAAACCTTTTTGTTTTGCCCAACGCATCAGGTCAATGGATGATTTGGTGGTAAGCTGGCTAAAGTGAGCCGATACGCCTGTTTCTTCAACGATGAGTAGCTGTTTTGATAAAGCCACCGTTTCAGCGATCCACGGTATCCCTGCCAAGCCGTGATAGCTTGCAATATAGCCGTCGTGGGCGACCCCGTTTTTGGATAACGTCGGCTCGTCGGGATAAAAAAACACTTTAATGCCAAAAGTAGCGGCATATTCAAGGGCTTGCAACAGGACATCATCATTGGCAAAGCCGTGGCGGGCGTTACTTACGCCGATTGCCCCGCCTTGCTTGAGACCTAGCATATTGGCGGGTTTTTCGCCCTCTAGTCCTGCGGTCATCGCGCCGAGTAGATGCAGACAAATTCCGCCATCTTGATAGGCTCGTTCTCGCAAGCCCGCTAGGAGTGAGCCATTTTCTAACACGGGCTGGGTGTCGGGTGGCATGACGACGTGTAAAAAGCCGTTTTGGCGGGCGGAGGTGCCTTCGGATTTGAGTGTGCCGTGGGATTGGTGACCTGGTTCTCGGAGGCGGGCACATAAATCGACAAGGGGTGGGAATAGCCATTTGCCTTCGGTGTCTGTGGGAAGTTGGGTGGTGTCAAATTGCCAGCCCTTGGGGAGGTAGTTTTTCATATTTTGCCTTTTTTAATTTTAATAACCTTGTTGGTTTAATATGCCGTAAATATCACAGCTTACTTGGTCGGCACTATCACAGGCTTTGCCAAACCATTCTTTAGCGATTCGATATTTTCGCCTTCTATAAAAAGTCCTACGATAAATTGCCAAAAAACTGCTGATGAGCCGACTGCAATTTTTGGTCAGCCGTCACCAATCTTTTACCCTTAACCAAAGCCGTTGCCAAAATAATCGCATCAGGCAATTTAATTTTTCGCTGTTCTCGAATGTCAATCGTTTTTTCTTGAATATCGCTGGTCAATTCATAACACGCAAACCTTGAAATCAACAACGCCATGTTCGTTTTTTCTTGTGCAGACTGACCTGCAAATCCCAAAATCTCAAGTTTCGTAATCACACTAATCGCACAATCAGCAAAATCCACTTGATGATTAAGCAGAAATTGAAGTTCCGCTTGATTTTGTTTTTGTAAATTAATTACAAAATTGGTGTTTAATAAGTACATTTCCATTCATCTCGCATACCTTACTGAATCTGCAACCCATCATCCACATATTCTGCCTTTGGTAAACTCATGACAAAGTCATATACCGATGACTGATTTCGATTGTTTGCAGTGTTTTGATTAAGTTGCCATGCCAAAAATTCATGCACTTTATCAGCAAGCGTTTTTTCATTATAAATACCTGCTTGTTTGGCTTGATTCACAAGGCTATCAGGTAATTGTAAAGTTATCGTCGTCATATTTTTCCCTTAACTTTAATTCGCTCTCGCCTGTCGTTGCCCATCCATCGCCATGGCGAGCACTGCCATTCGCACCGCAATGCCATTATTGACCTGCTTTAAAATCACCGATTGCTCGCCATCTGCCACGCTTGAGGCGATTTCTACGCCCCGATTCATGGGTCCTGGGTGCATCACCAACGCATCTGGTTTTGCCAAGGCAAGGCGTTCGGGGGTGATACCATACGCCTTAAAATACTCGCTCGTTGAGGGCAGTAACGGCGAGCCAATCCGCTCATTTTGAATGCGTAAGCCGATAATCACATCACAGTCTTTCACGCCTTGATCAATATCGTGATACACGCTCACACCATAACGTTCAATCCCTTTGGGTAGCAAGGTTTTCGGGGCGATGACACGGATATCTTGACAGCCCAAAATCTGCAAGGCGGCGATGTCCGAGCGAGCGACACGGCTGTGCTTGATATCGCCGATAATCGCCACACTTAAGTCCTCAAACCGCTTGCCCGCTTCACGGTAAATGGTGAGCATATCAAGCATAGCTTGGGTCGGATGGGCGTGCCAGCCATCACCGCCGTTGATGATGGCGATATTGGGCGTGACTTCGGTCGCCATAAAATGAGCGGCACCACTGGATGAGTGACGCACCACAAAGATATCGGCGGTCATGGCTTCTAAGTTCCACAGCGTGTCCCGCAAGCTTTCGCCTTTTGAGGTGCTAGATTTGGCGATATCAAGGCTCACGACATTTGCCCCAAGGCGTTTGGCGGCGACTTCAAAGGTGGTGCGGGTGCGGGTAGAATTTTCAAAAAACAAATTCATCACGGTGCAACCGCTCAATTCATCGCTATTTTTAATGCTGTTGGGGCGGTCGTCATTGCCAGAAGTATTATCAGTAAGATAACCGTTCGCTTTTTCAATAATTGCCATCAGTTGGGCTTTCGTTAGCCCTTCAACACCGATAAAGTGACGAATGCCATTTTCGCCTGTGCGTTCTGGCTTTGCCATAGCTTGGTCAAGTTTGTTTTTGTGCTCTTCATTGGACAGGGTTTGGGTGGTTAAGATATTCATTTTTTTTATCCTTTTAAATTTGTTGTTATTTTAACCCAAATCAACTTTTTAAACATCAAAATCCGCCCTATCAACAACCACCCCAAAACATGCTACAATCACTTGCAAGTATTTTCACCTAACAACCCATCACAAAAACAGCTACAACAAGGAAATCTCATGTTTATCCACGTTACCACACTCAAAGACTATCTATTTGAACACAACACCACGCCTGCGGTCAAAAGCGTCATCGCGACCATCACCAAAGTCGGCGAAGAAATCAGCGAACTGCTTAAACGTGGGGCACTCGCCGATATCTTGGGCGAAGCAGGCAATGAAAATGTACAAGGTGAAGAACAAAAAAAATTAGACGTCATCGCCAACGACCTGCTGCTTGAAGCGTTAAGCATGAATAAATACTGTGCGGGCGTGGCATCTGAAGAACTCGACAATGCCACCCCTGCCAACAAAGATGGCGAAGTGTTGGTACTGTTTGACCCATTAGACGGCTCAAGCAATATTGATATTAATATGTCAGTCGGTACAATTTTCTCAATTTTACCGTATAACAACCCAGGTCAAACCGCCACGGATAATGACTTTTTGCAAAAAGGGACTCAGCAGCTCGCAGCTGGCTATATTTTATACGGTACGTCAACCATGTTGGTTTTGACCACCGGTGAAGGCGTGGTGATGTTTAGCTATGACCCCAATATGCACCAATTTATTTTGATTAATGATGCGGTCAAAATCGATGCCGATACCAAAGAATATGCGATTAATGCGTCAAATTACCGTCATTGGCTTGCCCCTATGCAGCGCTATTTTGATGAGTGCAATGCGGGTAAAGAAGGCGTACGCGGCAAAAACTTTAATATGCGTTGGGTAGCGGCGATGGTGGGCGATGTACATCGTATTTTGATTCGAGGTGGCGTGTTTACTTATCCGTTTGATACCAAAGACCCGAAAAAAGCGGGTAAGTTACGTCTGATGTATGAAGCCAATCCGATGAGTTTAATTATCGAGCAAGCAGGCGGTTCAAGTACCGATGCGGTCAATCGAATTTTAGACATTGAGCCGACCAATATCCATCAGCGTGTGCCAGTGGTTTTAGGGGCAAAAAATGAAGTGGCGTATATCAAAAAATTGCATGAAGAAGCTAAATGATGCTAATTACTTCTAAAGATAATCCAACGATTAAAACTGCCCATGCCTTACTCACCCAATCCCGCCAACGCAAAAAGTTGGGTAAAACCGTGATTGAAGGCACGCATTTACTTGAAGCATGTTTAAATGCCCAGCAAATGCCCGAAACCGTCATCGTCAGCGAAAATGGATTAGAAAATGACGAAATTCATGCCTTGCTAACTCGCCTTCAACATGTCAAAACTTTAACCATCAGCGACAATTTATATAAAGAAATCCGCAGTTTAGGCGATAGTTTGCCGATTATGGCGATGATCAAAATGCCAACGCTAACGCTTAACCAAGATATCACCACCGATTGTTTAATCATCAATGGCGTGCAGGATAATGGCAATCTTGGCACGTTGCTACGTACCGCTTCGGCTGTTGGGGTCAAAATCGTGATTTGCACCACAGGTACGGCACAGGCTTATAACCCAAAAACCCTACGAGCCAGTATGGGAGCAAATTTTAGCTTGGCTATTTATGAAAATGTGAGCGTAGAGGAGATTTTGGCAAAGGTGAAAGTCCCGTTATTTGCCACCAGTAGTCATACCGATCATATTATTTACTCGATGGATTTAAAACCACCATTGGCTTTAATTATGGGGCATGAAGGGCAAGGTGTGGATGAGATTTTATTCAGTCAATCCAGCCCCATTGCCCTACCCCAACCTAATGGACAAGAAAGCCTCAATGTGGCGATTGCCGGATCGTTATGTCTTTATGAAATGCTACGACAACGAAATTATGCCGACCTAGTTTAATTGCCATTAACAGCAAAAAACCTTTCTAACTGTGATTAGAAAGGTTGTTATTATGCCATCGGTATGGATTACGATTGTTTTTTCCAACGCGCTTGCGATTCTTTAATTACCGCTTTGGCTTCTTCAATATCGCCCCAATGTTCAACTTTAGTCGTACCGGCTTTTTTCAAATCTTTATAATGATTGAAATGAAACTCGATTTGGTTGATTAATTGTTTTGGTAAATCGTCTAATGTGTTGATTGCATTGCCAGTGTGACGGTCATCGGCGGGCACCACCACGATTTTGTCATCCACTTCACCATCGTCAACGAATTTCATGACGCCAATGACTTTGGCTTCCATAAAAATGCCCGTTGGTAATGGCGTGTCAGTGATGATTAAAGCGTCTAGCTCATCGCCATCTTCGTCAAGGGTTTGTGGGATAAAGCCATAATTGGTCGGTTTTGCAAACAATTGTGGCTCAACACGGTCAAGCTGCATCACGCCAAGTTTGCGATTCCATTCGATTTTGTTGTTTGAGCCTGCAGGAATTTCGATAACAACATTGATTACGCCGCCATCTACATCGCCTGCGTCTAAAATTTGGTTAAAATCTGCCATGAGTTTTTCCTTTTTGTTGGTAAAAGCTATTGGTAACAAACAATAGCCAAAAGTGAATTGATTATAGCAAAGTCCTTATCAATTCTCTATTTGTTAAAAAACTTTTTCTAAGTAAAAAATAGACTAAGATTATATTGGTTTTGCATAGCGGTGTTATTTTTCTACAAACATAGCTTTGTCTTGAAACATGCATTCATTAAATACCGGGCATTTACCACATTCGGGGCTTCTTGCTTTACAAGTATACCGCCCATGCAAAATCAAATAATGATGGGCGTCTAACATAAATTGTTGCGGAATCCGTTCAACTAAAACGTCTTCCACTTCCCGCACGTTTTTGCCAGTCGCTAGACCTGTGCGATTGCCCACTCGAAAAATATGCGTATCGACTGCCATGGTCGGCTGACCAAACGCAGTATTGAGCACGACGTTGGCGGTTTTTCGTCCCACCCCTGCTAAACTTTCGAGTTCTTCTCGGGTTTGGGGCACATCCCCGCCAAAGTTTGTTATTAAATCTTGGCAACATTTGATGATATTTTTGGCCTTGCTGTTATATAGCCCAATGGTTTTGATATAGTCTTTGAGCCTATCTTCACCCAAATCTAAAATCGCTTGCGGTGTGTTGGCGATTGGAAAAAGCTTGCGAGTGGCAAGATTGACGCTGACATCGGTGGCTTGTGCCGATAAAATCACCGCAATAAGCAGTTCAAAGGTTGAGTGATAGTTTAGCTCAGTTTCGGGTGTTTCGATGGCTTGGGCAAGTTTTTGGAAAAATGGTAACACATTTTTATTGGGCATGCGCTGTGAAGGGGGTGTGGCAGCGGTTTTAGGCAATGGGTTTTTATTTTTTACAGCGACAGCCATTTTTTGACCTTTAAACTTATGTTAAATTTTTATTAATAGTATTTATGCGCAATGAACTTTTTAAGAATACCAACTTATAGATAGCGTTTTGGCTGTACTCGGCTGTTAATAAGTGGTGGCATTGGTTTTGGGAATTTTTGCAAATGTTAAGCAAGTGTTAACCAAGCATTTTTGGCAAGCGTTTAAGTAGGATAAAAAGCCATCCATTAATCAAAGCGACCAACACAAAATCCACAAGCCATACCGCCATCAATCCCCACGCCTGCCCAAAGCCATATTTGAGGGCTGCCATGCCACTTGCCCCTAGATAAATAAAGGTGAGCATACTGATCATCAGCAACGCATATGGGCTTTTGCCTTTAAAAATATAAGGCGTGGCGATAAATGCAGGGATCAGCCATAGCCCATGCCACACTATCCCGCCTATAATAGATGGGTGACTAACTGCCAGCCGGTGAGCTAAAATCGCCACCCCAATTAGCCGAAATAGTAGCCACAATCCCCAAACGATTTTTAAACGTTGGTGAATGGGATAAATCGGCTTAAGGGAAGTATCTATTTTTCTCATCGATTTTTATGGCTTTTTTTATCACATTGACAAAGCGTTTGCAATGGTTGCCAAACGTTTGCCTTGGGCTTTGGCAAGGGTTTTTTCATCGGCAGTCATGATGTTATCGTGACTGGCTCCGCTCACATGGCTTGCCCCATACGGTGTACCGCCTTGATTGGTGGTATTAAGAGCCGCTTCGCTATATGGAATACCCACAATAATCATGCCATGATGTAGCAAGGGCGTCATCATGCTGGTCAATGTGGTTTCTTGCCCGCCGTGCATGGTGCCGGTACTGGTAAATACGCAGGCGGGTTTATTTTGTAAATCGCCTGCTAGCCACAAGGTGACCGTATTGTCCCAAAAATATTTCATAGACGCTGCCATGTTGCCAAAATGCGTAGGCGAGCCAACGGCTAAGCCGGCACAATGTTTTAGGTCATCCATTGTGGCATATAAGTCACCATCATCGGGAATGGCAGATTCGGTGGCTTCGGTGACGGCGCTGACTTTGGGCACCGTGCGAATACGTGCACTTAAGCCGGTGCCACTGTCTTCAATGCCTTGGGCGATTTGATACGCCAAGTCTTTGGTCGTGCCATTTTGGCTATAATATAAAACAAGAATATAAGGCTGATTCATCATGCTATCCATTTTTTCACATGCTACCCATTTTGCCAATGGTATCACCAAATTTTTATGTAACGTGGTTTACCAAATGGGTACCTAGTGTAATTTTGTTGCAAAATTCCATCACATTTAACCGTAATTCAATAAACTTAATTTTTGAATATGATATCATACTTGCCGATATTTCTCGTTTTTTTCCTGTGAGAATTTAGCGTGTTACAACTTTACCTCTACTATTGTGGCACGATTTTTGGTTTAGCCTTTTTTAATAAAACACTCCTAATCAACAACCTTTGATAAACGACTATGAATGCATTTCTTACAAAATTAAAAAACCATCCGTTTTTTAAGAAAAAATGGGTACAATTTTTGGTATATTTGGTTAAAAACTTCTTGGATGATAATTGTACCCAAAAAGCCTCTTCGCTAACTTATACCACCTTGTTGTCAATTGTGCCAATTTTTACGCTGCTTTTGGTAATTTTATCGTCAATTCCACAGTTGGCAAATGCTAAAGAACAAATCCAACAATTGATTTTTAGCAATCTGTTGCCTTCAACGGGCTTTCAAGTGGCTAAATATATTAACCAATTTACTGCCAATTCTTCAAATTTGACGGTGATTGGTTTGGTGATGTTGTTTTTTACCACAGTGTCCACATTGATTACCATCGAAACTGCTTTTAACCAGATTTGGCGGGTGGAGAAAAAAGAAACCACGTTGATTAACTTTTTGCGGTATTGGGCGATTATCACGCTTGCGCCGCTGATTTTAGGCACAGCCTTTATCGTGTCGAGTACCGTTCAAAGTCTGAGTTTTCTAAACCAAAAAATCGGTGGTTATGGTATTGATTGGGCTATCTGGGTACAAATTGGCTCCGTTGCAGTAATGATGATGGGCTTGGTGGGAATGTATTGGTTTGTGCCCCGTTGTCAAGTACGGTTTAAACATGCATTGGTCGCAGGGATTGTGGTCGGTATCATCTTTGAGTTACTAAAGCTGACCTTTGGGGTGATTGTTGATAATTTTACTAGCTATAAGGCGGTCTATGGGGCGTTTGCCATTTTTCCGTTATTTTTGCTTTGGGTGTATATCTCATGGAATGTGATTTTATTGGGCGTTGAGATTAGTTATTGCTTGACCATTTTTGAGACCAAAGAAGTCCATCCGCGTCATGCATTGTTTAGTCTAATGGATATGCTAAACGTGATGTACCGTGAGCATAAAAAAGGCAATGCGGTATCCGAGGCAGGCTTGCGTGATGTATTGGGCCGTCAAGAAATGCCAAATTGGTACACCTATGTCAGCTTTTTACAAGACAATAATTTGATTGCAACCAGTGAAAAAGATGAATATATTCTCAAACGCTCACTCAATGATTATACCTTTTGGGAGTTTTACACTAATTTACCTTATCCGTTACCTCACGCCAAAGACTTAAAAAAATTACAACATCAGTCGCCATGGGCAGGTGACTGGATTAATGTCATGGCTCGTAGCGAAACATTGCTTGAGCAAAACTTTAGTATCCCGATGGCAACCATTTTTGATCGTATCAAACCTCGCCAAATGCCTGATGCTAAAGATATTGAAAAATCCAACAGCGGTACCGGTAAAGGTGAAAATGGCTTGGCAAAAGGACGTGAAAAAACGGGATTATCGGGTGGTCAAGTCAGCGATGTGGTTAATGAAGACAAACGCATTAAAGAAACTGACAAAGAACAAGCAGCAGGCTTTGATGGCACGCTTGATTTTGAAGGTCAGAGTGAAAGTAAAAGTGGAATCAGCAGCGAGCATACGACTGGATCTAGTGATCTAAATAAAGCGGGTCTAACTGCTGATGGCTTAAAATTCGGCATCAGCGGGGCAAGTCAAACCTTACAAAATACCTCGGCAAATAGGGAAGGTAATACACAAAATTTGGGACAAACGTCACAGACGGTTGCAGGCAACTTTATTCCTAATCAAGCATTTAACTATCAACAAGATGCGCTAAAAAACCCAAATAGCAAGCGGGATGACCATATCGCCGCTGATGCAACCAGCGCAGTGACCACGCGTCTTAACCAAAAAATTAGCCAAACGCTTAAGGATGCACCGCATACGCTTAAAAATTTGGGTGATAATACAGCAATGCGGGCTAAGTTAAGCCATCTCAATCCTATCACCTTTGTCAAAAATCAAATTCTTGGGCGATTGGGTAAAAAAGACCCAACGATTATTACGGATAAAGACAAGCCATAATGTTTTCGCTCACACTAAAAAAGCAAGCCCAAGGGTTTGCTTTTTTATTTTTAAGTTTTGACCCGATCAAATCACGGCTTTAGGGTATGAGCCGAGCACTCGCAAGTCTTTGACTTGGGGACGAATCTCTGCCAATGCCGCTTGCACATTGTCATCATTGCTATGCCCAAGCATATCAATAAAAAATACATATGCCCATTTATTGGGGCGTTCTGGGCGGGTTTCGATACTGGTCATCGACACGCCATGACGGGCTAAGGGCTGTAAAATCTGAATCAATGCCCCAGCTTTGTCTTTGGCAGCCACCAAAATCGAGGTTTTATCTTGCCCACTCGGGGCAATTGCTTCTCGACCCACAATCAAAAAGCGGGTGGTATTAGACGGGTTGTCTTCGATATTTTCATACAGTTTATGCAAATTGTATTCATTGGCTGCCACATCCCCTGCAATGGCAGCAGAGTGCCACTCATTTTTGAGCCGACGGGCGGCCTCGCCATTACTTGATACCGCCACTCGCTCGACATTGGGATAATGGGTATCTAACCATTGGCGGCATTGGGCTAAGGCTTGGCTATGGGCGTAGATTTTTGCAATGGCACCCACTTTGGTATGCTCACCCACCAAAAACTGGTGGTGAATCGGCATCTCGACCTCGCCGATAATTTTTAAATCCGACACCAAAAACCCATCCAGTGTATGATTGACCACGCCTTCGGACGAGTTTTCGACAGGCACGACGCCATACATCGCAGACCCCGCCTCGACCTCACGAAAGACATCGCTGATGGTGGCTAGGGGCACGGTCGTTGCTGCTTTGCCAAAATGTTTAAGGGCAGCGGCATGGGTAAATGTCCCTGCAGGCCCTAGATAGGCGATTTTTTGCGGGGCTTCGAGGTCTAGGCATACCGACATAATTTCGCGAAACAAGGTCGCCATTTTTTCATCGGGCAAATTGCCACCCAACGCTTGATTGCGTTCCATCACTTTTTTTAGCACTTGGGCTTCGCGTTCTGGGCGATAAAAAATCGGATTATCTTCTTGTGATTTTTTAGCATGGGCGATTTGGGCAGCATATCCAGCCCGCTCGTTGATGAGGCGTTGGATTTGTTCATCAACGTGGTCGATTTTTTGGCGTAGGGCAATTAGCTCATTATTAAGCGGGGTATTGATTTGACTGGTCATGGCAATTCTCATTGGCAAATGCAAATTTGGCAAATAGGTGATCAGCTTTAGTATTGGATGACTAAAGCAGAATTGATCATACTAGCACAAAATTTAAAACGATAGATAGCGTTAAAACATGGCGTGAAATTTTTGCAAAAATAGCTATAGTTTGTCATCAAAATATGCTAGTTTTATCGCAAATATTTCTAAACAATCATACGACAACTTAGCCTTAACTTTCGCTATCCTTTCTGATGATTGTTAACTATTGAAAAAAAATAGAGAGCCCATGATGACTAGCACTTTAAAACAATTAAAAATGATGACTACCGTGGTCGCTGACACGGGGGATTTATCCGCTATTGCCCGCCTAAAGCCTGTCGATGCGACCACCAATCCAAGCTTGATTACCAAAGCCTTATCCACCCAAGACATGCAGCCAATTTTACAGGCGAGCCTTGCCAAGCATAACAATGATATCGATAAGGTCATTGATGAATTGACCATCTATGTCGGTACAGAAATTCTTAAATTGATTGATGGGCGGGTATCCACCGAAGTGGATGCTCGACTATCGTATGATACTACAGCGACCATCGACAAAGCCCATGAATACATCCAAGCCTATGAACAAGCGGGCATTAGCCGTGACCGTGTGCTGATTAAAATTGCTGGAACTTGGGAAGGCATTGAAGCTGCTCGTCAATTAGAGCAAGAAGGGATTCATTGTAATGTGACACTGCTGTTTGGACTTCATCAGGCAAAAGCCTGTGCTGATGCAGGGGTGACTTTAATCTCGCCATTTGTGGGTCGAATTTTGGATTGGCAAAAGCGAGATGAGGGCGTTAATAGTGTGGCGATTGGCAATGACAAAGGTGTGCAATCGGTCAAACGTATTTATGCGTATTTTAAACAACATGGCTATCGCACCCAAGTGATGGGCGCAAGTTTTCGCAGTGTCGAGCAGATTTTGGCATTGGCGGGATGTGATTTACTGACAATCGCCCCCGATTTGATTGACCAACTTGCCAGCATGGATGTCAAAATTGAGCGTCAATTATTCCCCGATATGCATTTTGAGGAAATGAAAAAGCAAACATTGGATGAAATGAGCTTTAGACAGTTACAAGAGCAAGACCCAATGGCAAGCGAGTTACTAAGTGCTGGGATTGAGGGATTTATCAAAGCAAGGGAAGAATTGGTAATAAAATTAGAAAGTTTGGTCTAAGGACAAATTTTAGCTTGTAGGGTGCGTTCTCCGCACCTTACAACAAATTTCATATATCTAACAACAAATCAAGCCGTTAAAACGGTATAGACAGGCACTTCAAGCGGCTGATGCAAATCCACCAAATCCAGCAGCACCAACGCCCCTATCACCGTATGTCCCGCTTCCTCACACAGCCCAATCGTGGCTCGTAATGTACCACCGGTTGCCAAAATATCATCAATCACCAACACATTGGCAGGCGGCAACTCCGCTTGCATCTCGAGCGTATCTTTGCCATATTCAAGGGCATAGCTTTTATTTGCTACAGGCGGCGGCAGCTTGCCCTCTTTACGCACCAGTATCATCCCCTTGCCCGTATGTCCTGCAAGCAAGCTAGCAAAAATAAACCCCCGAGCCTCGACTCCCGCAAAACAGTCGATTTGCTCAAACACCCCATCTGGCAAAGCTGCCAATAACGCTTCAATTACCGCTTTGATATGGTTACGCAACAAAGGCGTGATATCATAAAAATCAATGCCTTGTTTGGGAAAATTTGGTACCGTACGGATAATCTGCCAAAATGGATGCGAAGAATTTGTTTGTGTCATAATCAGTACCTTAGTTACAAGCGTTTTCAAGGATTGCCAAAGGTTATCAATTTTTGATACCTTATAAAATTAAAGTCAAGCTATTTTACCACGCTTAAAGCTAGGCTAAAATGCTTAATCGCATGTGATGTCCCTTGATCGTTCATCAAATTAATCGAGCTAAGCATCTCATCGGTTTTAAAATTGGCAATGAACGGCTAGACATTGAATTTTTGAGTGAATGTTTGTACACTAGTTAGAGATCGATTGTCGGTGTACCCGTTGTCAATCTTTACTATTGGCATTGAAAAACCTAGCTATCATAGCTAGTTTTAATAGTTAAATTGGATAGTTAAAATAGATAAATAGGATAGACGCATGAAAAAGTATCAATGTATTGTATGTGGCTGGATTTATGATGAAGCCTTGGGTTGCCCCGAAGAAGGCATTGCCGCAGGTACCAAGTGGGAAGATATCCCCGATGACTGGGCTTGTCCCGAATGTGGCGTAGGCAAAGCCGATTTTGAAATGGTTGAAATGTAATGGCTAATCAACCGCCTGTGCAGTCGCCTGTAGCTATCATCGGCTCTGGTATGGCAGGTTATACCCTTGCCCGAGAGCTACGTAAACTCAATGCCGAGCTACCGATTACGCTAATTTGCCGAGATAACGGCGAAAGCTACGCCAAGCCGACGTTATCAAATGCCTTTGCCCAAAACAAAACCGCTGAGCACATCGCCAACGCCACCAGCGAGCAAATGGCTGAAAGCCTTAATATTACCGTGATGAACTTTTATCATGTCAGCCACATTGATCCACAGCAAAAAACTGTGACTGTCCATCCCGTTTTGGCATCAGATAAACAGCAAATTTTGCCCTACCGTCAGCTTGTACTAGCGACAGGGGCAAATCCTCGCTTGCTACCCGATATAACCGTGGATAATAAGCAGATTTTTGCGGTCAATCATTTGGATGAGTATAAAAAATTTCAGCACACCATCCACGATTTATTGGCGAAACAAGCATCGGTCAAGATCGGTATTATCGGCGCAGGTCTAATTGGCTGTGAATTTGCCAATGACCTATTAACCAAAAATACCAACGATAACTTGACGATCCATGTTTTTGACAATGCGACCTTGCCGCTTGCCAATCAATTGCCGCCCCAAGCGGGGCTTGCGTTACAACATGCCCTTGAACAAGGCGGGGTAACATTTGAACTTGGTGTGATGATAAATAGCATCACCGCCCATAACGCCGCTGTTGAAATTCGCCTAACAACTGCCGAAGGCGGCGTGATAACCCATCAGGTTGATGTGGTATTAACTGCCATTGGGCTGGTGGCAAATACCACGCTTGCCGAAAGTGCCGGCTTAAACGTTGCCCATTTATCAAACGATTTTGTCAGTAAAACCCAATTGCCCCGCACCGCCAAACAAGGCGTCTTAGTCAATGAATTTTTACAGACATCACAGCCTGATATCTATGCCATCGGCGATTGTGCCAATGTGGCTGGCAGTTTTTTGCCGTATGTCATGCCCTTGATGAACCAAGCCAAGGCGTTGGCAAAAACGCTGGCTGACCCGTCACAACCCCCGACCGCTGTTAGCTATCCTGCCATGCCGGTGGCGATTAAAACCCCAAGTTTGCCGTTGGTGGTACTACCCGTATCCGCTCGCTACCCCGCCGAGCAAATCAACTGGCAAACCACGCCCACCGAGGATGGGATGATTTTATCAGCCACCGCAAAAGACGATCCCGACAAGCTATTAGGCTTTGTGCTTGTGGGTAAAGAAGCGGGTAAACAGCGGTTAACTTTATCCAAACAAGTGGATAATTGGCTGTAGTCTTTTCAATATTTTCTTGGTAAAAATTTAGTAAAAAAGTGAACACCCCTATGGATTTAACGGCTTTTGACTTTCACCCCTCGCCCATCAACGACTTTATGCAGACCGCTAATATCGCCATTGATGATGACATCACGCTGTGTGTGGAAGTCGGTGGCGACCCGTCAAATCCGCCGTTGTTATTAATCATGGGGTTAGGCTCCCAACTGATTTTTTGGCCCGATGATTTGCTCAAAGCCTTAATTAATGCAGGTTTTTTTGTAATTCGCTTTGACAATCGAGATATTGGCTTGTCTAGCAAAATCGCCCGCCCGTTTCCGCGTTTTCCGCTGAACAATGTCAAAATGATGGCGCGTATGCAGGTAGGACTGACCAATCGGCACTACCCGGTGGCATATAATTTATTTGATATGGTGGAAGATACCAAACGGCTGATTGATAAACTCAACTTACAAGCGGTATATGCGGTCGGGGCATCGATGGGCGGGATGATTGCCCAGATTTTAGCAGCCAAATATCCCAAAAAGGTCAAAAAATTGGGGCTGCTATTTACCAGTAACAATCAGCCGTTTTTGCCGCTGACCAAACCTAAGCAACTGCGCACCTTGTTAAGCCACCCCAAAACCACCCAAGTCGAAGATGTGGTGGCATTTGGGGCGTGGGTCATTGAGCAAATCGGCTCGCCCAATCATATTGATATTGAAGAAGTCAAACGGTTGGCTCGGTTACGGTTTGAGCGTTGTTATCACCCTCGAGGCTCGCTACAGCAGTTGCAGGCGATTTTGGCGACAGGCTCGATTGTCAAATACGATAAAAAAATCATGCAGCCAACTATCGTCATTCATGGCGAAAAAGATGGGTTAATTCCACCGGCTCACGGACGTGCGGTGGCAAAAGCAATTCCCAATGCGACTTTTCATTTGATAAAAGGCATGGGGCATGATTTGGCGAAAAAATTTCAGCCAGAAATTGTTAAGTTATTGGTTGAGCATTTTAAAGAGTTTATCCCAACAACCGCCACACCACAAACAACACCGCCATGACATAAAATAGCGGAGCAAGCCAACTACTTATCTGCCACATGGCATGGCTTGCCAGCATTTGAGCGATAAACAGCGAACCCACAAAACCCAATATCGCCACCCAATCTTGCTGACGGCTTTTAAGCATATCGGCTCGGATTTGCTGAATTTCTCGCAGTTGGCGGTCTTGATGTCCGCCCAAATTTGCTAGGCTTTGCATACTATTGTCAAGTAACTGGGGTAAATCATTAAGCCCTAACAGCATTTCAGGCAACTGTTTACGCACCTCGGCAAGCTTTTGCATTGGGTCAAATTGCTCTTTGACCCAGCCTGTCAAAATCGGCTTGGCAAGCGACCAAATATCCAAATCGGGGTATAAATCCCGCCCCAAGCCCTCGACATGCACCAAGGTTTTAAGCAATAACATCAACTGCGGTGGGATATCTAAATGATAACGCCGAGCGATATCCAAAATCGACATCAATACGCCCGCAAAATCAATCTCATTAATCGGCTTACTAATCATCGGCGACACGGTGCGCTTCATATCCCGCATCAAGGCATAGCGATCGGTGGTCGGCGGTATCCAGCCTGCCCGAGCGATGATATCCACCAAGCCAGTAAAGTTATTGTTCATCACCGATAACAGCAGGCGAGCGATCAGTAATTGGTCAGATTTTGACAATTCACCCACGATTGAACAGTCAAGGGCGATATAACGGGGATTGGGATTTTCTAAGCCTTTGGGTAAAGTCTCAACAAATACGTTGCCAGGGTGCATATCGGCATGAAAAAAGTTATCCCGAAACACTTGGGTAAAAAAGATGGTTAAGCCTTTTTCTGCCAAAGCTGCCCTGTCATAGCCAAGTTCGTCAAACACGTGTGTTTGCGAAATCGGCACGCCAATAATCCGTTCCATGACCATCACATTTTTGCTGGCGTCATACACTTCTGGCACGTACATCAGGCTTGAGCCAAGAAAATTATTGCGCATTTGCGTGGTATTCGCCGCCTCAAGGGTTAAATCAAGTTCATTGAGCATGACTTGGCGATAGTCTTCCACCACATCAATGATATGTACGGCACGAGCCGCCTCAATGCGAGCCGATGCCCAAGTTGCCAAATCCCGCAGTAGCTCAAAATCGGCGATAATTTGCTCACGAATGGTCGGGCGTACCACTTTGACCACCACTTCTCGGCCATCATGGGTTCGGGCAGTATGCACTTGGGCAATCGAGGCGGCAGCCAGAGGCACGTCATCAAAGCGAGCAAACAAGGTGGCAAGCGGTTGTCCCAAACCGTGTTTATTATCTTCGATTTGGGCTTTGGCAATACTGACATCAAAGGGTTTGACACGGTCTTGTAAATGCACAAGTTGGGCAATAATCTCAGGCGTGACCAGATCTCGGCGAGTGGATAACAGTTGTCCTAGTTTGAGAAATAGCGTCCCCATTTCCTCAAGGGCGAGCTTAACGCCATTGGGGTTGGGTTTGGCAAACCATGCTTTTGGATGCATGGCAATCAACTTGGCAATTGGCTCAAGTTGCGAGGTTTCAGCAATGGGTAAATGGGTGTCAAGGCGGTAATGGGCAGCAATGCCCCAAAGCTCAAGTAGGCGTTTTCGGTGGGAGAGTAGCACAGGATAAACTCGTCAAAAATAAAGCTATTTTAGCATGACGATAGATTTTCGCTTAGTTTTTTAATGGGCTTTTAAATTTGCTTGTTCCTTTTTAATCACCTCAAGGCGTGCTTGTTCTCGCTCAATATCGGCTCGCAAGCGTAGCAATGTTTGTTTTAAGTCATCATATTCTGCCATGTCATCAGCGTGATTTTTGACTTGCCAATTTGCCATCTCGCTAATATCAGCGAAGGCTTGTTTGGCAGGGGTAGCGACCAATTGTTTAACGCCCTCTACCCATGTATGTAATTGACTGGCAAGCGGCACACCAATCAAAGGCTGTAATTTACCAATAATATCGGCATCGAACCCTGCGATAAGCTGCTTGACTTGCATCAAAATTTTATAGTCGCCTTCAATCGGTAGATTACCACTTGGTTCACCCATCAAATGCAATAGATGAACGGGATTATCAACTGTGACGATACAATCGGGCTTGGCAAAATTGTCCGTGCCTGTTGGCTCAAAAACGCTTGTCGTGACAGGTTCAAAACGGATGTGCTTGTCATTAAAAATGGTATCAAATTCAAGCGGTGGCTCGTTCATCATAAGTCGCATGGATTTGCCAGAGAGCGACTGTAAGCCCATTTGGGTGATAGGGTCAGTCGCTAAGGCAAGATTAACGATTTTTTCAATACCTGCCAAAATTAAAACAGATAACATTTTTTACCCCTAATAAATAAATTTCGCCGTGCCGTAATGTTCGGTATAGCGTTTTAACAAAATCCACGTTTCCTCAAAGTTAGCACTTAATTTACCTTGACTTAAAATATATTCTTGATTAGCAGTTTCGATAGCGTAGTAAGTTTCATGTCCATTTGTTGTATTTTTGATTTTTATATCTATCATAACAATATCTTGCCAATATATAAAATTAATTAAACCATTTTGATTAAGGGTGAAGCCGTTTTCATCAAGTGTTAAATAAGGTATTGATTGATAGTTTTTTTGACTATTAAAAAAGCTAATCCAAATCCCCATCAATCCTGTCAATCCAGCACAAAAAATCATTCCTAAAAGAAATCGGGCTTCATCAACCATAAAAAACCCTATAAAAACAATCAACAATAAACTAGCGAGATAAATAGAAATGGTTATTGTCGATTGTTTTTCTTTAATTAGGTCTATATAAATTTCCCGTTTGCCAAAATCATTCATCAATTATTTTTTAAAACCACGATGGATAGCGACAATCCCGCCTGTCATATTATGGTAATCGCAGTTCACAAAGCCTGCATTTTCCATCATACCTTTAAGCGTACGTTGGTCAGGGTGCATACGAATACTTTCCGCAAGGTATTGATAACTTTCGCTGTCATTGGCGACAAGTTTACCCATAAGCGGCAAAGCGGTAAACGAATATAAATCATATGCCTTGGATAATGGCTCAAACACCGGCTTAGAAAACTCAAGTACTAGCAAGCGACCGCCTTTTTTCAGCACCCGATACATCGAGCGTAACGCCGCATCTTTATCCGTGACATTGCGAAGACCAAAGCTAATCGTCACCAAATCAAAACTTTCATCCTCAAATGGGTCAAGGTTTTCTGCATTGGCCAGCACAAAATCGACATTGCTACAGCCTGCATTGAGCAGACGCTCACGCCCCACTTCGAGCATGGCTTCATTGATATCGGACAGTACGACATGCCCCGTACGCCCGACTTCTTTACTAAATGCCTTTGCCAAGTCGCCTGTACCACCCGCGATATCCAGCACTTGTTGTCCTGCCCGCACCCCAGTCAGGCTGATGGCATAGCGTTTCCAAAGACGATGAATACCAAAGCTCATCAAATCGTTCATGATGTCATATTTTTTGGCAACCGAGGTAAAGACTTCAGCGACTTTTTCTTGTTTTTCGGCCTTTTTGACGGTTTTATAGCCAAAGTGGGTTTCTTCGTTGCCATCGGTTTCGGGCGTGTGTGGGTTATAAATCGCGGATTTATCAAACCCGCTTGGGCGATGGGTGCTTGTCGTTTTTTTGGTTTTGCTAGCAGGTTGGGTAAGCTGTTGCCCTTGTGGGATAGATTCGGGCAAGGTTTGCTGACTCATAAAGCTTTGCTGGACTTGGTCAGTAAGTGCCTGGTTATTATCAAAGCTATCTTGGATCAATTTGTCTTGCAGGCTTGATTGATTGGCTGACTTATCGTTGGTTTGGTGGTTATTCATCATGGTTTCCTAAAAATGATTTCATATAGTTTTGATAGGGTGTTATCGGATAAAGGCATTATACGTCAAACGGCTGGTCTTTGCCTGTATGAACGTTGTCAATAATCTGCAGTTCTTTGGCACAAAACGGCTCAATAAACTTGCCAATACTTTTTATCGGTTTCATGGCGGTAAAACCTTCGGCAATAAAGTCGTATAGCGGCTCGTATTTATATTTATACGCTGTGCCTTTAGCAAGGGCAAAGGCTTTTTGTAATACAAAGGATTTGATGTATTTGTCGGTTTGATAACACATCGCTTTTAGATCGTTGATTTGCTGGACACGTTCGGCTTTGGCATTCACAGCTTGATAAGCGGCGATCATGTTAGCGTCATTCACGTCAAGCTGATGGTCAAACAAATATTGTGCCAGTTGTAAATCCAGTTTGATGGCATTTATCGCCTCGCTAATACCACCCACGCCTGTTTCGATGGCAGTCTTGGGGATAAATTTTTCGATTTTTTCCGCTTTCCCCACAATTCGCCCAAGCTGTTTGGCAAGCAGATTAAACTTTTCACCCCCGTATAGCTTGTCAATCAAAAACTCGCCCATCGCTTGGTGTTTGTCAATACCAAATAACGCTTGGTGGGTTTGGTGAATGCGCTGTCGTTGCCACACTTGTACTTGATTTAGTTTATCGGCTAACGCGGGGTTATTATGAAAAGGGAGTTGCCAAAATGCTTCTAATGTCTGGTGTAAGTCAGCAAATGCACGCATAATTATCCAATGATTATCTAAGATCTGTAGTGTAATTTTGGCATTACCTTAATGCAAAACCTTCTAAAATACAAATCGTAAATTGTTTGTTAACGTTAAATCAAGTAAGGTTAACGGCAGTATTTAACCATTATTTTTAAGAATAACTAAATTTTTAAGGATCAATTATGAGTCATTCCAAAAAATTGTCTACCTATCTCATCAAGGATGAAGATCAACTCAGCTATGAGCTACAGCAAGCCCAAGTCAAACTTCTCGAACAACGAGATAAACCTCATGCCCAAGGCGTGTTGATCCTAATTAATGGCATGGAAGATTCAGGCAAAGGTGAGGCAGTGAAAGCCTTAACCCAATGGATGGATGCTCGGCATATCAAAGTTCATGCCACCATGGGACAGCACCCAAGCCACTATCAACCGATTTGGCAACGCCATACCTACCAATTGCCTAGACATGGCGAAATCGCCATTTATTTTGGCAATTGGTATGCCGATTTAATTCGCTATGTGTTTGATAGTGGCGACAAGCTTAATCATGATAAACTTTCACAAATGATGGCGGATATCGAAGCTTTTGAGCAAGATTTGACCAACAATGGCACCCAAATCATCAAATGCTGGTTTGAAGTGGATAAAAACCTATTAAAACAACGACTAAGAAATGACAAAACAAATTTAGAACAGCTTTATCACTTAAATTGGCAAAAATCCAATCAGATCAAACGCTTTGTTAAATTTAGCCAGCAATTACTGGATAAACAAAATAGCTGGCAACGCTTTTATAGTAAAGATAGGGACAGCAATGCCTATCAATTTGGTGACTATATTTTACACAAATTGATTGAGCTAAATAAAACCATCGAGCAGCTACAAGCAAACGGCGTGAATACCGACCACTCTGCAACTGCCCATGATGAATTTATGTTGGCTGCTATCCCTACGCCATTACTCACCCCAGACACACAAAAAATCAGTAAACGCGACTATAAACAGCAATTAAACGACAAACAGCATCAACTACTCAAGTTACTAAAAAAACGGGGGCAACGCCACCTTGTGCTTGTCTTTGAAGGCATGGATGCAGCGGGAAAAGGTGGGGCTATCAAACGCATTATCGCTGAGCTCGACCCACGAGAATATGTAATACATCCGATTGCTGCCCCGACCCAAGATGAATTACGGCACCCTTATCTATGGCGATTTTGGACACGCCTGCCCCATGATGAACTTGCCGACGTGGATTTAAGCCATCTATCACAATACCATAAAAAAGCCTATCGGCACTTAACCAACCACTTACAAGACAGCCGTTTGGCAATTTTTGACCGCAGTTGGTATGGGCGAGTGTTGGTTGAGCGTGTTGAAGGCTTTGCCACCGATCGCGAGTGGCAACGAGCGTATGATGAAATCAATCGGTTTGAACAAGACTTGACCCAAAGTGGTGGTATTGTCATCAAATTTTGGCTTGCCATTAGTGCCAATGAAGAATTAAGCCGCTTTAAAGCCCGTGAAGACACCCCCAATAAGCAATATAAAATCACCGAAGAAGACTGGCGCAATCGCAACAAATGGGATGCGTATATCCAAGCAGCTAGTGATATGCTCGCCCGTACCAATACCCAAGCCTGCCCTTGGCACATTATTGCCACCGATGACAAATATACCGCTCGTCTTTGGGTACTTGATGCCATGATTGAACAACTTGGTAGTCAACTTTAACAGAGTTTTGCCATTTTATTTACGCTTTATACTATGCCCAAATTGCATCGACACGGCCATTTCGTTATGATGTTTTTTTGGGCAAATAGTATGGCTGCATAGCTTTTATCGTGAAGTTCACCTATAATAAAGCGTTTTATTTTTTGTCAATCAATTGCGATTATCAAGTAATAGTCCACCGCATGCTCGGTGGTCAGTCAAGTGAGTAACGATGGAAACATTACGAGAGTTTTTAAAAGGTTGGGTGGGTAAAGGGTTATTAATTTTATTTATATTGCCGTTGGCAATTACTGGGTTTGAATCCATTGTACGTAACAGCGATGATCCCAATGCTGTTGCTAAAGTAGGCGATACTGCCATCACTACCACAGAATTGCAAGGTACCATTAATGACCGTCGTCAAACATTGCTTGAACAAGTCAAAGGCGATACCAGCCTTATCAACGATGCCGCCTTACACGACCAAGTCCTAAAAAGCTTAATTGACCGTGCACTCATCGTACGACAAGCTGATCAACTTGGCTACACCATCTCAGATGCTGCCATCACCCAAATTATCGCTAGTGACTCACATTTTCAAGATGCCAGTGGCAAATTCTCCAATGAGGTTTTTGCCAATTTCCTAAAAGAACGGGGCATGACCAAAGACCAGTTGTTTGATATTTTACGTCAAGACAATGTGGTTAATGAATTTAATCGGGGGATTTTGGGTACGGCGTTTTATCCAAAAGCCAATTTTGACAATTTTTTAAATAAATTGGTGCAGTCTCGTCCTGTGCAAGTTGCGCGTCTTAATTGGGCAGAATTTGCCAACCAAGTCCAAGTCAGTGATAGCGAAATCGCCGCTTATTATCAACAACATGCTGCTGACCTAAAAAGCCCGGAAAGCGTAGATGTCAGCTATATTGTACTGGATAAACAAGCCTTACCCGTTGGCGAGCCAAGCGCGCAAGAAATTGCCCAACAATATCAAAATTTATCAAGTAAGGCTGATAACCAAGCAGAATATGAAGTCGCCATGATTTTGATTAATGGTGCCAACGCCCAAGCGACCCTCGCTCAGCTCAAACAAAAATTGGATGCCAATCCTGATAATTTTGCAGCCTTGGCAAAACAATACTCCCAAGATGAAGGCAGTAAAAATGATGGCGGCAACATCGGACCAATTAGCCAAGCGATGTTTCCTAAAGATTATGACAAAGTCATGGCAGCCATCAAACCGCTAAAAGTTGGACAAGTCACCGCCCCGATTCAGACACAGTATGGCTACCAAATCTTTAGGCTATTGAAAGTCAACGGTTCAACGTTACCCAGTCTTGACAGTATGAAAGACACCTTACGCCAGCAAGTGATAACCCAAAAACGCGATACCACTTATCAAAACTTGGTCAGCAAAATTAACAATGATGCAGTCGCAGGCGTAAGTCTTGCCGAACTTGCCAATCGTTATCATCTAACTGCCCAGACTATCAATAACTATCCAAAACTTAACAACCAAACTGTTATTAATCAGTCAGCAGTGGTGGCAGCGGCGTTTAATCCCACCACCTTACAAGATGGCAGCGTGTCTGTGGGCGTGGATACCCATGATAAAACTGTGTGGGTACAGCCCAAAAACTATCGAGTCAGCAAAAACTTGAGCCAAGCTGAAGCCATTCCTGTGGTCAAAACTGAACTAACCAAACAAAAAGCCCAAGCCCTTGCCCTTGCCAAAGCCAAACAAATTGCTGACCAAGTACAAAAATCTAATAGCACCACGGGGCTTGCAGTCAGTTTTCAATCCTTAGGCACAGTTTCTCGTCAAGACCCAAAGCTATTACCCGAAGAACGTAATGCCGCCTTTAGTATACCTACCACTGGCGATAAACTTGCGGTGACCACTCAGCCTACCGAACAAGGCGTCAGTATCTTAGTGGGTGGGGCAATTAGTCAAGATACGGCACAGCTTACCCCGCAAGTCAGACACCAAATGGCACAAATGCTCCAAGATAATCTGGGTCAAGCCCAATGGGATGATTACTTGGCATATTTGCGAACCGTCATACCTGTTACCATCAAAAATACGGATAACTTAGCGCCACAATAATCGTGATAGACAGCCATTACCTAACACATTATTAAAAGCCATAGCCTTTTTATGTCAAAAAGACTTATGGCTTTTTTATTATCCTACTTATCACAATACTTACCACAATTGGTAAACGAGATTAAACGTCTTCTAACATCTCCAAAAAAGTTAGTACCGACTCTCTTAATGCAGCAATCTCTGCAAACGTCCATTTTTTTGACAAATGACTAATCGGTAATATCACACAAGGCTGAGCTTGATACATTACGGCATTAAATTCGTTACGTTTTAATATTTTTGTTGTCACCCGTTCAAAATATCGACGCACCTCGCTATTTTGTGTAATAATCAGTTTGGGTTGTACGACCTTAACCAACCAGTCAAATATTTCGGTATTACGATGCAGTGTGGGCACTAAAGATTTTTTGGGGGTAATCATACTATACAAATAGGTTTCTAATACCGCATAATCAGGTAATTCATCAATCAAGTTTTGCTGAAAGATATGATTGCGACTCCACCGATTTTCCCCTTGTTGATGCCCTGCAAAGTCATACAATTCAACAAAATGCTCTCGATCAAACCCTGTGTTATCATCCCAAATTCGGGCGTCAAACGTCGCTAATTCCATATCTCGAGATGGGTTATACCCCACCATCATAATGTCACATGACAAAGGCGATCCTGTACACACAAACGGACGTACTTTTTCTTCTGCCAGCCCTACGGATGCAAGTTTTTTGGTTAATTGGTTACGAAATTCTACCAAAGACATCACTGTATCCATGTTACCTCATTGCTAATAAATTGTCTTTGCTAACCGTGAATAGGTCTTTATTTCTTAGTAGCCCACCATGGAGAATAAATTCTTTTAGTTTTTCAGGTGATTAAAAAACCACCTCATAATAAGGTGGCTATTATGACAATCTATATTACTCAAATGACAAATCATTAAAAAGTGTTATTTGCGTCAAGTGCTGTAAGCTGTGGCTGACAATATAAGGCTCAATTAAAAACCCCATAAAAAATTATGGGGTTTTTAATAAAAAATAATGACTTATAACTTGCTAGTCAGCTCTGGCAGAACTTGGAAAATATCGCCTTCCAAGAAATAATCTGCGACTTGTGATATTGGGGCTTCTGGGTCATTGTTAATAGCCACGATCACTTTAGAATCTTTCATACCTGCTAAATGCTGAATCGCTCCTGAGATACCGGCAGCAATATACAAGTTAGGGGCGACGATTTTACCTGTTTGTCCTACTTGTAAATCATTAGGCACATAGCCTGCATCAACGGCTGCCCGAGATGCACCCATTGCCGCACCCAATTTATCCGCCAATGGCTCTAAGTACTTAGTAAAGTTTTCACCGCTCGCCAATGCACGACCACCTGACACCACAATTTCGGCGCCTGTCAATTCTGGGCGGTCAGATTTTGCCAACTCTTCACCAACAAATTTAGATTTACCTGCATCCTCACCGCCAGCTACTTGCTCGACGGTTGCTGAACCGCCGGTGCTTGCCGCTGCATCAAATGCGGTGGTACGAACCGTGATAATTTTTTTGCTTTCGGTATCTTTAACCGTGGCAATAGCGTTGCCTGCATAAATGGGCCGCTCAAAGGTTTCGGCATCGATCACTGCTGTGATATCTGAGAGCATATTCACATCCAACAACGCTGCTACACGCGGCATAAAGTTTTTACCAGTCGTGGTCGCAGGCGCTAAAATATGGCTATAATCACCTGCCAATGACACCACCAAGTTTGCCACATTTTCGGCTAATTGGTATTCTAACGCTGGGTTACTCACACATAATACTTTACTGACGCCTGCCACTTGTGAGGCTTGTTGTGCTACCGCTTCACAGCCAGAACCTGCGACTAACACTACAATATCACCACCAATTTTGCTGGCTGCTGTTACGGTATTAAGCGTTGCTTTTTTTAGCTCTTTATTATCATGCTCTGCATATACTAAAATTGCCATGTTATTTTCCTTAATCTATTTAATCGGTTTATAAACGTTAAAGCTTTTAAATTCAAAACGTTATACTAAAAAATATTAGATAACTTTTGCTTCATTACGTAGTTTATCGATTAACTCATCAACTGATTTAACTTTTACCCCGGCTTTACGCTCAGCAGGTGGCGAAACTTTTACCACTTGGATGTTAGAAGCGATCGATACACCATAATCTTCTGGTTTTTTCTCATCCAATGGCTTTTTCTTCGCTTTCATAATGTTCGGCAATTTTGCATAACGTGGCTCATTGAGACGTAAATCAGTGGTAATGACCGCAGGTAATGGCAATTCAAGAGTTTGTAAACCACCGTCGATTTCACGCGTGACTTTGACATTCGAACCTTCAACCGCTACTTTTGACGCAAAGGTTGCTTGACCAATACCCATCAATGCCGCAAGCATTTGCCCTGTTTGGTTATTATCATCGTCAATGGCTTGTTTACCTAAAATAATCAATTGAGCTTGTTCCGCTTCTGCGATTCCTTTTAAAATTTTTGCCACTTGTAATGGACGCACAGTCTCATTGGTCTCAACCAAAATACCCCGGTCAGCACCCAGTGCCATTGCACCACGGATTTGCTCTTGGGCTTCTTTAGGACCAATAGACACTACCACAATCTCGCTAACAATACCTGCTTCTTGTAGGCGTACTGCTTCCTCGACCGCAATTTCATCAAATGGGTTAACTGACATTTTGACATTGGTCAAATCAACACCTGTATTGTCAGCTTTTACACGAACTTTGACATTATAATCAACCACACGCTTCACAGCGACTAATGCTTTCATACGTTCCTCGTTTGTTATGTGTTTAAAAAAGGTTGTAACCTAAAAAAAATGTAAAGATGAATAAAAATTGCTAGTAAAATAAACAAGCATAATTTATCTTACTTATCTATTTTTACCAAAACTTTTATTATCGTTATCCTGTCTATGTTGCGATAACTATGCGCACAAATCAAGGTTTTGACGTGAATTTATGGTCACAAATTTGTTAAAATTTTGCTAAAATCTGACTTGAAAATCAAAATTACTGCAATTTTTCGGCAAATTTTACCTATTTTATTGATAAATTTTATACCATAGCTATCAGTTGTACAGGTCATTAAAAATACTCAATAAACAGCTATAAAAAAAGCAACCTAACTTTTGGTTGCTTTATTTTTAAAGTAATACATTGTTTAGCCAATAACAGACTATTGAAGTCATTTTATGGTTATTATTGCGCTTCGATTTGTTCTGCTTGTGGTCCTTTTTGACCTTGGCTTAACACAAAGCTCACACGTTGTCCTTCTTTAAGGGTTTTAAAACCTGAGCCTTGGATAGCACTGTAATGGGCAAAAACGTCTTGACCACCATTGTCTTGAGCAATAAAGCCAAAACCTTTGCTTTCATTAAACCATTTTACAGTACCGGTAACTTTATCTGACATAAAAAATCCTACTGAATAACATTTGAATAATAGAATCTATCTTACTGGTTTAAAGTTAGTTTATATTATTCGTTTAAAGAAATATCGCAAAAAATAACTGACTGATACCTTTGCGATAGATAAAGTATAGCCTAATTATAGCGATTTACCTAACGTTATTTGCATAAAATTGTTATCTTTACCCATTCTTTTGCCGCTATTGGGTAAACAGTTAAAAAATTGTATAAAATTCAAACAGTTTTTGCTATTAAGTGCCTAAGCTAATTTTGCCTTGCTCAAACAGAATAAATAAAAATCCCAAACTTGCTGTTATTATGACCCAAGAAAAAGAAAAGCTATAATCCATAAATTTAGCTGGCATTTTAATATTTTCAATATCATGCGTTACCAAATCTTGATCTTTTAATAAATAAAAACTATACAACCATCCAAATACGCCGTAAATAATATAAGCGACCGCAATCACTTTTGGTAATGTCGAGAAATGCCCAAAATATAAAAAGGCACCGGTGATAACCATCCACAGGGTTTCAATAATTGAGCTAATATTAAATAAAAAGGTCGTGGGTAATTTACCGGCATTTTTTTTAAGCGCCCATGCTTCATACGCAATTAGCAGTCCTATAATGGCGGTAGCGACCAAATATACCGCTTCCCAACTTATCAAACTTACTATATCAGGTACGGCAAAAGATAAGTGCATAAACAAGGGATAAAACAGTGGGGGTATAACCATATTGGATAAGTCAGTCGCCGATAGGTTCGACCATAGGATAGCTAAAATAGTCACGGTATTCTCAAGGTTAAAAACGACTGGCTATTTTACCGTAAAATCTAAGATGACACAAAAGGGGCGATAAAAAAACCTTACACAATCGCGGCGTAAGGTCTTTAAAAGGATAAATTTAACTGGTATAAAAATTATCGTGTTTAGTTTTTGGCCTTGTCGATGATTTTACTGTCGGTAATCCATGGCATCATACCACGCAGTTTTGCGCCTGTTTTTTCAATTTCATGCTCGGCAGTTTGGCGGCGGCGGGCGGTCATTGATGGATATCCCATCGCCCCTTCTGAGATAAACATTTTGGCATATTCGCCCGATTGGATGCGCTTTAGCGCATTACGCATGGCTTCGCGAGATTGCTCGTTAATAACTTCTAAACCAGTCACATATTCACCGTATTCGGCGTTGTTACTGATCGAGTAGTTCATATCCGCGATACCGCCTTGATACATCAAATCAACGATCAGTTTGAGTTCATGTAAACACTCAAAGTAAGCCATTTCTGGCGCGTAACCCGCTTCAACAAGGGTTTCAAAGCCCATTTTAACCAGTTCAACCGCACCGCCACACAGCACGGCTTGTTCACCAAATAGGTCGGTTTCGGTTTCATCTTTAAAGGTGGTTTCGATGATACCCGAACGACCACCGCCTACCCCCATGGCATATGACAGTGCGACCTGTTTAGCTTGCCCAGAGGCATCTTGGTACACCGCGATTAAATCAGGAATCCCGCCACCTTGAACAAATTCGTTACGCACGGTGTGCCCTGGGGCTTTTGGGGCAATCATGATAACATCGAGGTCTTTACGGGGTACGATTTGGTTGTAATGAATGGCAAAACCGTGAGCAAAAGCAAGGGTCGCACCTTCTTTGATATGTGGCTCAATCACATCTTTATACAGTTGTTTTTGGAATTCATCGGGCGTTAAAATCATGACCAAGTCAGCGCTTTTAACGGCTTCTTCAACTTCAACCACTTTTAAGCCCGCATTTTCGGCTTTTTTGACAGACATTGAGTCTTTACGAAGACCAACGGTGACATCAACACCGCTGTCTTTGAGGTTCAATGCGTGGGCGTGGCCTTGTGATCCGTAGCCGATGATGGCGACTTTTTTAGCTTGGATGATGGATAAATCACAGTCTTTGTCATAAAAAATATTTAAGCTCATAGTTAAGTTCCTTGTCTTTGAATAAAATAGTTAAATTATTTGTGTATTTTTTCAATGCATTCATCAGTTAATATTTCATGCTTCCATTCACTACCAATGGCAGGCTCAGGGAAATTATTTCGACTATAACCAACTTTACTTCTAAAATCATACACAACATGGGGATAGTCATTGATAAGCAATACGCCTACCAAGCCATTCTTATGCCAACAAAGTTGTACTTTACTTGACATATTGGTATCAGTAATATCACAAATATTATAAACGTGTAGGGCATCTATAATAGGTTGTTCTTGCGCTTGGGTATCAAGGGCATATAAATAAGCCGTTTTCTCATCACTTTCAAAAACAATAGCAAAAGGTGAACTTGGTGAATTTGCTGACACCCATGTTTCTGAACCCACATAGAAATCCGTTTCTTTAAGTAAATAAAACATTTCTTGTCCTAAAGGGCTAATGTTTTTTCACCACGTGCAATACCAATCACGCCCGAACGCACCACCTCAAGAATTTTTTCATTGCCCATAATCTCAATAAAACCGTCTAATTTTTCGGTATCACCGACAATCTGAATGGTATAAATATTGGGTGTAACATCGACAATTTGAGCACGAAAAATATCAGCAGTACGTTTGATTTCTTCACGGCTTGACCCTGTTGCTCGCACTTTAATTAGCATCAATTCACGTTCAATGTGCTTGGTATCGGACAAAGTCGTTACTTTAACCACTTCAATCAATTTATGCAATTGTTTGGTGATTTGCTCAACTTTATTGGCAGCCGTGTCCGTGGTCAAGGTCAAACGTGATAATGTTGGGTCATCAGTTGGTGCAACATTAAGCGTTTCGATGTTGTAGCCACGCTGAGAGAACAAGCCCACAACACGAGAAAGTGAGCCTGCTTCGTTTTCCATCAATACAGAAATTAAATGTTTCATTATGAACGCTCCCCTTTGGCTAACCACATATCCCGCATGGATTGCCCTGCAATTTGCATGGGATAAACATGCTCGTTTCTATCAACAATCACATCAATAAATACCAATTTATCTTTGAGTGATAAGGCATATGCAAGCTGCTCATCGAGTTTAGCAGGGTCGGTAATTTTGATACCAACATGACCATAGGCTTCGGCAAGCTTCACAAAATCGGGCAACGAATCCATATAGGAATGCGAGTGGCGACCTTCATAAATCATGTCTTGCCATTGTTTAACCATGCCAAGCTGGGCATTATTTAAATTGAGAATTTTTACGGGCAAATTGTACTGCAAACACGTCGATAACTCTTGGATATTCATCTGAATCGAGCCCTCGCCTGTGATACAAACCACATCACGCTCAGGTCTGGCAAGTTTTGCCGCCATCGCATAAGGTAACCCCACACCCATGGTACCAAGCCCGCCTGAGTTCAGCCATTGGCGAGGTTCATCGTATTTATAATAAAGTGCAGCGAACATTTGGTGCTGACCCACATCAGAGGTGATAATGGCTTTGCCGTGGGTAAGTTCGTACAGTTTTTCGACCACATGCTGTGGCTTCATGCCGTTTTTGGTATCGGTGTCATACCGCAGTCCATGACGTTTTCGCCACTCATGAATTTGTGCCCACCAGTCGTTTAATGCATGTTCATCGAGAGTTTTGCTGCCATCTTTGACAAGCGCCAGTATTTCGTTTAGCACGTTTTTGACATCACCAACGATGGGGATATGCGAATTAATGGTTTTTGAAATAGAGGCAGGATCGATATCAATATGAATAATTTTGGCATTGGGACAGAATTTTTGCACATTGTTAGTCACACGGTCATCAAAACGCGCCCCAATTGCCAAAATGACATCAGCATTGTGCATGGTCAAATTTGCCTCATACGTGCCATGCATCCCGAGCATACCCAAAAACTGCTGATCCGAACCTGGATACGCCCCAAGTCCCATCAAAGTATTGGTCACAGGCAAATTGAGCAATTTTACCAATTCGACCAACTCGCTACTGGAATTACTGGCTATCACCCCACCGCCTGTATAAACGACGGGACGCTTGGCAGAAAGTAACAGTTCAACCGCTTTACGGATTTGACCTGCGTGACCTTTAACAGACGGCTGATAAGAACGTAAACTCACCGACTCTGGGAAATGATACGGGAATTTTTCGCTAGGCGCCGTGGTGTCTTTTGGCACATCAATAACCACAGGACCAGGACGACCTGAACTGGCAATATAAAAGGCTTTACGTACAATGGTCGGAATTTCGCTGGCATGGCGCACTTGAAAGCTGTGTTTGACCACAGGACGTGATACGCCCACCATGTCAGTTTCTTGGAACGCATCATCGCCAATCAAGCTTTGGGGCACTTGTCCTGAGATGACCACCATTGGGATAGAATCCATAAAGGCTGTAGCAATCGCAGTGACGGTATTGGTCGCCCCAGGACCTGAAGTGGCAAGTACCACACCCGTTTTTCCTGTAACACGGCTATAGGCATCTGCCATGTGACCTGCGGCTTGCTCATGTCTTACCAAGATATGCTCGATTTGGTCTTGTTTAAATAGCGCGTCATAGATATGGAGCACCGCCCCACCTGGATAACCAAAAATATATTGTACACCTTCATCAATCAAGGCTTGTACTAAAATCTCACCACCTGACATCATCACAGGCTCGCCATGCGAGGCTTTTTTGGTCTTTTCATCAAAGTGCGGTGCGGCATCTGCCGTTTGGTTCTCGCCCGTCATATTCGGGGCTTGGGTCGTTTGTGTCACGGTCATCACCTGTTTGCTTTCATAAAAGCTAATTATAAGCCCTTTAAAATCCGCTGCTTGACAGTTTTTACAGTATGACCGCTGTTACTTAATTATTTAAATTATTTAAGTAGTTAAGCTTAAAAAATGGTAATCGACCTGTGATAGACAATAACATTTTAATTTACTAGAAAATTTTAATGTTCTGTATAAAATAAGGGACACCTACTTTTTGTCATTGTTAACCGATAAGTCAACGGGAAGGCTAAAGTATAAAGAAAAATTTAGTCTATCCACAACAAGGGTAAATTATCTTGGCGATTATCCATTTTACCAAGCGTTTTACCAAGTAACCAAAAACGATAATTCTTGATTACTGACGAGTAGATCGCTTTATCTTGTCTTTTTATTAAAACAATGTCAAGCAAAAAAAATGTTTTTGAATGATAAATTTTTTTTATAAATTGGATCTCTGCACACGACAGAAAACACTAAACTAATTTTGGTAAATATTCATCAGTAGTTAAGCACCTAAGCAATTGCCT